>Ga0123354_10021019_pt1 | contig 10277 bp, 10 predicted proteins | sample TergutLab28metaG_2_FD_97872 | JGI IMG/M metagenome (GOLD analysis project Ga0123354, IMG submission 97872) | Labiotermes labralis P4 segment gut microbial communities from Petit-Saut dam, French Guiana - Lab288 P4 | ecosystem: Host-associated > Arthropoda: Insects > Digestive system > Gut ...
ATCAGGTTTATGTTCCTGCTCTTCCCGCAAGTATCCCGGAACTGAAGGTACGAATCAGAACCGCCATTGAAACCATCACCGCTGACATGCTACAGACAGTTTGGAACGAACTCGATTATCGTGTTGATGTTTGTAGAATTACAAAGGGTGCACATATAGAGCACCTGTAAGGAATGTAACAAAGACTTTGGAATGTTGTTCTATTAAATAAAAATAGTACATATGCTCCTATCTCAAGTGTATTGTGTATAACAAGTTGTTAAAACCCCGACAATCATTTCGAATAACCCTGTATATCAAAACTTGGCCATTATCAGAACACTTCAGCTGTGGCGATGTTGTTACGAAATTTGATAGTTAAAGCGCTTAACATTTTTGAAGACGGTACAATGTCCAGCTCATGTGGAGTGTGGCGAGTTGGCGTCTGCATAGCACCGTCGGTTATATCCTTGTTGAAATTAGCAGTAGCAAGAGGAAGGCTTCTTACGTGTCAGTCTTATGAAGTCCCGACCCAGACAGGTGAAGCTTAAAGTACATTTGTGTTGCAGGTGACCGTCTTACAAGAGTCTGAAACTTCGAGCCATGTAATCCTTGCTGCTCTACTGACGTTTTATGTGTGTGTGTGTGTGTTTTAGGAGGTAGTTACGAACAGGAGCCGAATGTGTCGGCAGTGGATAGAGTGCTTTAATTTGTATTATAGTGCCCACCAAGCCAGGGGCGTCCAATTTTTTTTCAGTAGTTTGGCCGCACAATCTGCTATGTTGGCGCAACTGTGACAGAATAGCTCAGCTTTGGACTTATAGCAGTAATACGAAATTAGTCCACCTTGCAGTTTAACTATTAGTATTGTACGGTTATAATATAATTCGAGGGTTGGACACTGAACAGTTGTGAGCAGGGCAATAAGGGAACATGTTTTTTATATACATGGATCCGTGCATCGTGAATCGAATTTAACAGTTTTCCAACTAGATGTGACTTATTCAGTTTATTACATTTCTGTAGGCAGCTCTACATGTTTCGGGTGTTGACACCCATCATCAGGAGCTCGTACAACTGTAAATACAGCTTCTGGTTTTGATTAACCGGATCTACTACCATCCGCTTTCGTTGTTAAGTTGGAACTCTATGATATATGATATGATATGATATGATGATATGATTTCGAATAAGAAGTAATAAAGAAAAACACTCGTGTCTACTTATTGTGGGACGACAATAGTACTAATTATTATTATTATTATCATCATCATCTTTGTCGTGTATAGAACATTTATAGATTTATACCTGAGCCAAAGCACATTCTCCTGCTCTGTGCGGTACATGCAACGTACCATCTATTGATGTTAAACTTTAAGACCAACGCCTCCCGCAGTATGTGCAGTGCCCAGTGTGGCTGTTTTGTTTAGTTCCTTCATATCGCGTTTTCCCGGTGTGTTGCTCGGGTACTTTCTGAGTGATTTTCAGAGGATTCTATTTGCCCCTGTTATTACTGGTATCACTTTTGTTTTTACATTCCACATGTACTGTATTTCTGTTGGGATATCTTTATATTATATTATATTGTATTGTATTTTATTGCATTACATTGCATTGCATCGAATTGCATCGCGTTGCATCGCATTGCATCGCAGTGCCTTGCCTTGCATTGCATTGCATTGTGTTGCATTGCATTGCATTATATTGTATTGTATTGTATTGTATTGTATTGCATTGCACTGTATTGCATTGCATTATATTGTATTATATTATATTATATTATATTATATCCTATCATATCGTATCGTGTAGCGTCGCGTCGCGTTATGTTATGCTATGCTATGCTATGCTATGCTATGTTATGTTATGTTATGTTATGTTGTGTTGTGTTTTGATTGTGTTTTGACTGTATTGTGTTGTGTTGTATTGTGTTGTATCGTGTTGCATCGTGTTGTATTGTATTGTATTGTATTATTACTATTATATTATATTATTACTATTATATTGAATTTAGTTTCTGACTTTAGCCTTTGTCCGTAAGTTAATCTGTTAACTAAGCTGACTAACCCTCCCTCAATCTTCGGGCAAAAAAGAACAATTGAAGCCTACTCTGTAGGGATCGTTGGAAGATAATAGCCTTCATTAGTTTTTTTTCCTAATTCCAGTGTTGTTTCCCTAAAAGCTTACTGTTAACTGGACACTGTCCAACTCCTAGGTGACAAACTAATGATTCTCGATCTCCGGTTACAAGATAATTAACAAGTAAGAAATGACTTACGAGAACACCCTATCCTCTCAACACTATGTCCGACAAAACCCCCCACGTGGATTATTTCGAAATTAAATCCAAGCCTTCATGATAACAAGCCTGTGAGTAGCCCGTATCGTGGCCATATTTATCGATAAGCTGTTTCGTTCCACCTGAACACGAGGTACAGCAGTACACAGTAGTAACGACCGAACCACCGTGATATGTTTAGAGAATGCGTGAATGTAAAATAGTCACTTCATACGAGTGACGGCGAAAGACGAGGGTGAAGCAGATAAAAATTACTTGTGCCAGGCAGTCCGGAAGGGTTCTGGGATCCGGGGTACGGTGTCTGGGGTTGAGGTCCGATATCCGGGGTCCGGGGTCCGGGGTCCGGGGTCCGGGGTCCGGGGTCCGGGGTCCGGGGTCCGGGGTCTGAGGTCCGGTGTCCGGGGTCCGGGACTCGTATATGTAGCGTCTCAACTCAACGGCCCTCCAAACCAGACCGTAGCGTATGTTTGTGTATTTCTCGGAAGTATCACTTTTTGTCGATGGAACAAATTAACCTTTCCAGTCCCAGCCACTCTGCAACTGACAGTCAGTCTTTCATATTTAGACTGTAAGCTGGACCGCCCTTTGGAGTACCCGAACCCGCTATCGGCAGCCGAGCTTGAAACTGCTCTGTTTTCAATATTGGACACAAAAATTGCTGTTGGTTGTAAATGCAGCAGTACTGTCTGAAACATCCCAGCACTGCTGCCAGACTCCACGGCGTCACGTATTCCAGAAGACAGCAGTTCTTGGATGCACCGAAGCCACAATCTGGACCCTCACTAGTTATCGGTGTGGCTCATGTTTGGTGTCCAGCTACTACACACAGTGATCTACCGAACACGTATGGCTGATATTTGATGTCCAGCTACTTTACACAGTGATCTACTGCACACTTATGGCTCATGTTTGGTGTCCAGCTACTATACCCAGCGATCCGCACACTTATGGCTCATGTTTGGTGTCCAGGTACTATACACAGTGTTGTACCCATGACTTCTGGTCCATGTTTCGTGTCAAGCTACTATACACAGTGATATACCGAAAACTTATGGCTCATGTTTGGTGTCCAGCTACTATATACAGTGATCTATCGAACACTTCTGGCCCATGTTTGGTGTCAAGCTACTATACACAGTGATATACCGAAAACGCATGGCTCATGTTTAGTGTCCTTGTACTATACACAGTGATCTACCAAACACTTATAGCTCATATTTGGTGTTCAGGTACTATACACAGTGATCTACCGAAAACTTATGGCTCATGATTAGTGTCCAGCTACTATACACAGTGATGTCCCATAACTTTTGGCTCATGATTGGTGTCCAGCTACTATACACAGTGATCTACCGAACACTCAGTGGCCTACGCTCAAGGACCTCCTACTGTGAACCTGATTACGCGATTATCACATCATCAAACCTCATTATCATTTATAACTTACCTTATCCTTTTTTGTTGGTCTCATCAATGGATCCATATTTATTTATTTGTAAGCTTATTACAGGTGCCCCTTTGTGCTGAACCACGCCCATGGCTTCACACGATGACTGGGACTTACAAATCCTTATCTAGTGTGCTATCGTGATATCACAGCACGACTAAACACATGTTCAGCTGCAGTTCACCATCAGCGTCTCTGTTGAATTTGGGAAGTCACAAGTACAGTCTCTCGGGATTCGGTTCCTGAGAGTTCACGTACTCTATGACACCGTTGTAAGAATTTCACACCCGATTTTGGTGTTTTGCTGACCGTGCATCTCAGTATAATCTTAGTAATTAACCAACTTAATGCACGAATTCTTATTTTATAATAAGTTTATTGTATGCTTCTACATGTTTCGAGCACTATGTGTTCATCATCAGGAGGTCAAAATTGTATTGTACATCATCTGGTATCATCACACCTGTAGGTGGCCTTCCGGTGCACAGTCCTCTCTCAACCTGTGCACCGGACGGCCACCTACAGCTGTGATGATACCAGATGCTGTATAATACAATTTTGATTTCCTGATGATGAGCACATAGTGCTCGAAACATGTACAGGCATATCATAAACTTATTATAAAACAAGAATTTGTGCATTAAGTCGGTTATTTACTAAGATTTCACACCTGAAGTTGACCATTTCTCATTTCCCCTGCTGAAGTTACTTGATGCTTTCTTCTGGTGTCGATGATGGGTCTGGACTAACTAACCAACTAACTAACTAACCCCAAAGAGCAGGGTCCTTCCTGAGAAGCCAACAGTTCCTCAACTAGTCAAGAAATTCCCCACATTTTTTGGAACCCGGAGGATCATTATCGCATTCACAAGTTCCGGTAACCTGTCATTATCCTGAGCCAGCTCAATCCAGGCCATGACTTCCAGTCTACTTCTTTAATATCCGTTTTAATATTATCCTCCCATCTACGCTTAGATCTTCCAAGTGATCTCCTTCTCTTAGGTCTGCCCACCAATACCATGTATGCACCTCTCCTGTCTTCCATACGAGCCAAATTCCCCGCCAATCTCATTCTTCTCGATATGATCATCCGAATGCTATGTGATGCAGAGTACAGAGCACATCATTACGCAGTTTTCTACGCTCCCCTGTTACCACGCCCCTCTTAGGCCGAACTATCGTTCTCAGAACCCTATTCTCAAACACCCTCAGCCTATGTTCCTCCCTCATTGTCAATGACCAAGTTTCACACCCACGTAAAACAACAGACAAAGTTATTATTCTGCATATCTTGATCTTCATATTTTTGGATATCAAACCGAAAGACAAAAGACTCATTACCGAATGATAGCAAGCATTCCCTGACTTCAATCTGCACTTAATTAATCCATGAATGATGTTTTAATTTGTTAGTTTAGTTTCCAAATAAAAAAAAATTTATTATGCTATCCGCCAACACAAACATTTGTCAAATAATAGTCTAATATAAATTTAAGTCGCAGAAACCACTTTTTGGGATAATGATGATGATAATGGTGATGATAATAATAATAATATTTATAGTTGGGTGGCAGTGGTTATTTTACATGTATACAAAACATGAAATTGTTTACAACTAGATTTAAGTCTGGAGGGCTACATGAGAAGCATGTAGTGGCAACTTGGAATGTTGGGAACCGCCTCAGCATTTGCTTATAGACACAGGGAAACGAAGAAAAACCTGTGTCTAGGTGGCCGGTCGCAGGACCTTCCGAATACTGACTTCTAGCCAGCAGTCCGGCATCTAAAGTAAAAAAAAAAATTCGAACTGTTCCACCCTTTCAGAGGATTTATTACCTCCCTGTACGTTGTGATTTTGTCCTGCATGCTGGTTCTGGGCATGATTTAGAAATGTAAAATCTGTAGAAGGCCTTGACTGTACTACCAACGGTTCCAATCTCGTCAGGGCCTAAGAGGTTTTCTTTTCCACGCAGTCCATAAGGGCTCTGGGTACGGGAGGTTCCTCCCTTGGGCTGCCTGATTCTTAAAATTAAGGCACTACCCTACTCTGCAACGTCAGTCAATATTTACAAGCCACCAAGGTGTAACATCTCGGAAGACTCGAAATTTCTTCAACGCTTTACCCCTTCGAAGCACGAAAATAAATAGAAGGGGAGGGGAAAGGACAGCGAGAAGAACAGACATAACAAGAAGAAGAAGGAAGAGGAGAAGAAAGTGTAATGAGTATCGAGACATTATATGAGGCATGTTCAAAAAGAGACCGAACTTTTTAAATAGCGCGCCAACTAGCATAGAGAGCGCGCTGCGGCTACTGAGCGCACCTAGCGTCAGGTTTTGACAACAAAGTGCCATTTGTCCCGTTTCGCTATGAGTGTTAATCGTCGACCTACATCCGCTGAACTGAGCACGTGCACAAGCTGTTCGTCCGATTAGTGACAAAGTGACAAAGAAAGAGCTTTAAAAAGCAACGTGTGTGTGCGTGCGTGTGTGTGTGTGTGAAATTTTGCTAGAAACTTGGTAAAAATTGTGCAGAGACATTTCAGTTGCTTAACGAAGCATACGGGGAGGAATGTATGAGCCAAACGCAGTGATGTGGGTGGTTTAAGCATTTTCAAGAGGGAAGAATTTGGGTCGGTGAAGGTCCCAGGCCAGGACGACCTTCGACGTCAACAAACGACGACCATGTCGAGAGATTTCGTGCCGTGATTCGTGGAAATCGTCCTTTAACTGTCCAAGAAGTTGCTGACGAGGTGGGCATCAGCATAGGATCTAGCCATCAAATTTTTACTGAAAAACTTCAGATGCCTCGCGTCAGTGCAAAATTCGTGCCGTGTTTTTTGACTGACGATCAGAAGGAGAACCGTGTTGAAATCAGTCAGGAACTGCTTGCCAGTGCAAATGGTAATGTAAACTTTCTGAAGAACATCATAACAGGAGATGATACGTGGGTTTGTGGATATGATGTTGAAACCAAGATGCAATCGTCGCAGTGGATGGGGAAAGGGTCTCCTCGGCCAATAAAAGCACGGATGAGTCGTTCAAAGATCAAGGTGATGTTGGTTGTGTTTTTTGATTGGAAAGGCATTGTCCACAATGAATTTGTACCACGTGGTCAGATGGTAAACAAACAATTGTACCAGGAAGTTTTAGCGTGTTTGATGGATGCTGTGCGCAGGAAGAGGCCTGAATTGTGGGAAAACCAGACTTGGATGTTGCACCACGACAATGCGCCGTCTCACGCGTCGCTCCTCATCCGCAGTTACCTGGCAAAATATGAGACATCCGTTGTGCCCCATCCACGCTATTCTCCGGACTTAGCCCCAGCACACTTTTTCCTGTTTCCCAAACTTAAAACCACAATGAAAGGACGTCGTTTCCAAACCATAGAGGAGATTCAGGAAAATGCGATAAGAGAACTGCGCGCCATAACAGCATGTGCGTTCCGGGAAGCATCCCAACAATGGAAGAAACGTTGGGAACGGTGTATCGCCTGTAGAGGGGATTACGTTGAAGGGAACAGTGCTTAAAATGCGTAAAATGAGCAATAAAGTCTTTGTAGCAAATGTTCGGTCTTTTTTTGTACATGCCTTGTACTTAATACAGGAAGATTGATAAAAACTGTTAGGGATCTGAAGGTTCCCAGGGGGTACCCGTTTGTCCTTTAGTAATAGTAGGTTCCAGGAAGGCAAACTGTGGGCAGTGGTGACAAGTAGCTGCTGATTTGTTTGGTAAGCAACAGAGGAGACGAATTATTCAGTTACAAAAACATCGCTAATGAAAGAGTAATTTGCCGTAAACCACCGATACACAATTCTACAACAGAAAAAGAACGACGGACACATAACAGATCATCAGTTAAACATTTTATGTTTTTACGCAAACATTAGGACAAGCAAATTGGTTGTGGACACAAAATTATGACAGAAGGTTTGTTTTTTGACCCCAACGTCTTGCAATGCGGGAATCTCATTTTCACGTAGTGTGTGGATTACGACAAACTGCCATTTTACGGGCGACCTGTCGTGGCTATTCTGTGTGGGATTTTTATCTTGTAGGTCCCGCAAGCAAGGGACAGGCATTTTGAGTTAGGGCGAAAGTGCTACACTAATATTGTTAGGACTACATGAGAAGACTAGAGTACTGTCAACATTTGGCCTTGTTAAGTACGTGACTTTTTAATCAGATATTAACAATTCAGCTTTAAATCCACAGTGAACGACCACAATGTCCGTTACAGAGATAAGTCTTTCAGTGCTGCCAGCATGTTTATGTCTTACGACAGGTCTATTGCCACTTCCTAATCGAGTTCTCAACACACTGCGATCTAGTGCTTCGGGTTTCAATATACAGCACCCTCTTTTTTTCGTAAGTTCTTCCATTAACTGCTTAAGTCTTCTTCTTCCCCGTCTCCCTGTCTCTTCTATCATTCTTTCTATCTTTCCTTTAACGTCATGTTTCATGCGCGTAGAGAAATAAATCGCTGTTTGTTAACTTGGAGAATCGTAAGGGAAAATTGCAGAGACTTCTGATGTAAAAATCCAGTGACCCATGTCGTAAAACTTTTTTGTAAAATGTCAAGACACTCGGGAAACACACTGATTTTACTTCTCTTATTCCCATATGGGTACGTATTAAATAGAATAAATATTTTACGTCTGAAATTTGATATATATATGTTGGTCCAAGTGGCCGTGCGATCTAAGGTGTAGGTCTGCGGCCGCTCGCCTGCTGAGATTGTGGGTTCGAATCCCACCGGAGGCATGGATGTCTGTATGTTGTGAGTGTTGTGTTTTGTCAGGTAGAGGTCTCTGCGACAGGCCGATCACACGTCCAGAGGAGTCCTACCGACTGTGATGCGTCGTTGTGTGTGATCAAAAACCTCAAGAATGAGGAGGCCATGGCCCGCGTTGGGCCGCAGCGACACAGGAATATACATATATATATATTTTTTTAAAGCTAAATCAATTGTTGTTTCTGCAACCACAGTGCTTTTGAATGTTGGAGAGTAGTCGAGAAGCATATTCATACGATTCTTCTCAAATGACTTATTAATGGATCTTACGAACTGGTCTCATCTGAACTTTCCTCACTTCCCATCAGTACAGAACAATTGAGGACTTTCTTTGTAACTCAAACGTCCGGAACCTGTTTAGATTTACACAGGCTGCAGGCCAGTGACTTCCGGCACAGCATGTTCTCCAACTTTCACACTCCGCCACTACACCTGTCGCCATTCGTCATTCACCGCATGTTTTTGCCCGGAGTTGAAGGAAGGAAGGAAGAAGAGTGTGAAGGAGACTGAAGGAAAACAGGTAGTAGTGGTTTAAAAGACAGATTCGCAAAAATGGGAAACTAAGGAACAAATTAGTAAGAAATTGAATTGCAATAAGTCTGAAAACAAAGAGTTTTTGGTCAGTTTTTGTGTGTAGATTTTAACCCCGAATATCCGAATTAAGAAACATAATCGCGACATTTAGTAGGCCTAGTGAGGTAAGTAAGAGATGGGCTGGGCATGTGGCGCGTATGGATGAGGAGAGGGGGGTGTATAGCGTCTTGGTGGGGAAACCGGAGGGAAAGAGACCACTGGGGAGGCCTAGGCGTAGATGGGTGGATAATATTATGACGGATCTCCAGGAGGTGGGATGTGGTTATATGGACTGGATTGGGCTGGAGCAGGATAGAGAAAGCTGGCGGACGCTTGTGAGTGCGGTAATGAACCTTGGGGTTCCGTGAAATGCGGGGAATTTCTTGACTAGCTGCAAACCGGTTTGCTGCTCAAGAAGGATTCTGCACCATACAGTGAGTAAGTGAGTAATTAAGTGAGGTAAATAAAAGTGCACAATTGTACAGACACTGAGGCTCTGTACAGGCCGTACGCCCCACAGGGGAAGTAGAGGTATAGCTCTACTCTTTCTTGACCACGGCATTAGAAGGGGGTGAGGGGTGAGCGTCACGCCCTGGACGCAATTTACCTCCGGGAAAGACCCGGTACCCATTGTACAGGAGGCTGGGTGAGCCCCAGGGCCGGTCTGGACGGGCGGAAAATCTCATCCCCACCGGGATTCGATCCCGGATCGTCCAGCCCCTAGTCAGTCACTATACCGACTGAGCTACCGGGCCCACACTAGTGAGGTAGGCTATATATAACTTGAGATTTGTTGAATTCTAACTATGGTCGTTATTTCGTTGTCTTAAAATTTATAATTCTTTTACTGTTGGTAGGTCTGTTCACGCTGATAACAGTATAGCACACTGATTTTCCCTTACTTTGACTCAATCTGTATTTCCTTGATTCCACGTAGTTCGACAGATAAGTACCGACGTGTCGGATGAACTTGCAGCCTCCAAATTGATTGTACAATCTTTTGTTCAATCAGACGCCCTGTAGTAAAATATAAAGAGAAGTGCATGAACGCAATCTGTTTGCACTTCTGAAAAATTTGATGAACCTTTCGACTGACCATCACATTTTTAGGAGTTTGCAATACGTAATGTTATTATTTGTATTGAAATATTTGGACCTAGGAGGGACGAGGTAACGGAGGAATGGAG
>Ga0123354_10021021_pt1 | contig 10276 bp, 9 predicted proteins | sample TergutLab28metaG_2_FD_97872 | JGI IMG/M metagenome (GOLD analysis project Ga0123354, IMG submission 97872) | Labiotermes labralis P4 segment gut microbial communities from Petit-Saut dam, French Guiana - Lab288 P4 | ecosystem: Host-associated > Arthropoda: Insects > Digestive system > Gut ...
AACAGACCACCCTTGTTTTATTTAATTACAGTCAGAATATGCTGCCATAACACCGACCTTGTCCATGTCAACAGACACAATAGAACCATTCTTGTAATTTTTAGCCAAGCACTGTACAAGGCTACCTGATGATGGATCCTCTGCGATCCGAAACATGTTGGAGAACTTTTAAATATTTCATCATTTTAATTTTAATTGTATCTGCAAATTATATATTGTGCATTAGTTGAACAATAAAGTGTTTGATCAGTTTTTGCAATTTGAACCAATGAATGTACACAATTGTATTAAAATCACAATAATATTACAATGCATAAGCTCCTATCCATATTGATGCTTTATACAATCCTTCTTTGATACCCTTAATGTGGTAAACATGTGTTCCCTGTTGGGCATTGACAAATTTCATATTCTTCGTTCCCAATTCAAACCAGTGAATGCACATTTACAAAATTATGTGTGCCCATGTTGGTTCAAATTGTAATATTATGAGACACATATTGTAACTGGCAATGCACAGACTTTCCAAAACTCTAGGAGCCTCCTCAAAATTCTAAGTGCCAGAAGGGTAACATAAAGGAAGTTCCACACTGTGGATCCACAGACAAAGGGTGCACCATTCAAAATTGATTCTACGTTGTGACCTGGCATGTGGGATTCTCTGTGGGATTCTCTTCACTCCATGTGGATGTAATTACCTCACTGGCCATGTTCAGCCATGATTGATCCATTTCATTTTAATGTGTGATGGTACTTAATTGTTAAAAACATTTTTTTTAGGGTATGGCATTCTGACAGCAGCTTGGCTATTCACTCTTAAGTCTGTTCGATATCTCATATTGCGGAAGGGTGGTGATAAATTGACATTTATTACTTACACTCCATTTGGGAAGAACAGAATGATAACAGCAGATATAAATAAGGTAAGTATTTTAATTCTGACTGACATATTGCATTATTTAATTTGCTCTAAGTGGCGTTTCGTCCACTCTTTGTTTGCACTGTTTTCAGCTGATCAGTGATAAAGTATGTATTTCTAGGTTAGCAGCCAGGAGAGTCGACAAAATGCTCGTGTTCAGTTGCCCATTAAAGTGAAAGACTACCGCCTGTATTTTGTGTTGGATATGAGAGGGGAATTCAAAAATCCCAAACTCTTTGACCACACTGCTGGACTGAAGAGAATGTGGAGAACGTGAATGGAACTGCACTGATATAGTAACATGTAAAGAAGTGATTGTGTCACAATGTGGGTATGACAATAAATATTCAGTCATTTGTGGGAACTGTCTAGAACTAATATTTTCATGAAGTGTGCTGATACAAGCTATGTATTGTGTATTGGCTGGTGAAATTGAAGGATAGAATTAAGTCACTTTTAAATGAAGAGGGAAGGCAAATTGACAGATGAAACGAAATGGATAGCCTATTGTTGCCATCTCACATGCAATGTAGATCTGTCTGCCAGCCCCACTGGGCTGTGCGCCAGTGAAAAGCTAACCAATGGCGTATTACAAAGGGACTTTAAAAAGTGTGGTGGCAGTAGCACAAGGTATTTTGAACATCAGCTGCTGTAGATAAATGTGATTGATTTTACAGCTGGATGTAACACTGACTGTGGCATGAAGTGGTAGGAAGAATGATGAATGATAAATTGGAAAGGATGTGAAAGGAATGTCATGGTTTAATTAAGGTACCAACCCACAGTTTTCTGGAGGAACTGAGGAAGGCCATGACAAGCAGTGGGATAAGTGGTGACACGCTGTGATTCAAACTGGCATCTCCCAGATACAAGTTTAGAATGTGACCACTATACCAGTCTGGTCAGTCACAGGTAAAATTCTTTCTGGTTTTTCAGACCTCTTACAATCACAGTGCAGTTTATAGGTTGGAAACAACTGTGACATATAATTCTACCCTTCTGTAATAATGACCAAACAAAGAAAATTCACACTCCAATTCTCATTCTGATTTGAAATTCAGTGTTGAATGTCAGTAATTGAGTGTGAAATTTTGTTAGTAACTATTAAGTGTAAGTTTGTAGAAGAATGTTAATCTGAAAATTTTCGGGGGCTTGCCAACTCTTATTTGTCATTTGGTTTACAATTTGCACTTGAATTAGCTTAGGCAAAAATTTTTATACTCCGTTTTATCTACGATACAGGGAGAGTAGGATAAATGAAAGTGTGTCCTTGGTTAAACCAAATACAACCCCAGAAATTAGAGGCAGTACAACTCAACCCCCACTTATCATTCATGGCAGACATTTAGCAGCTCTTATTCTCCTTGGACTGCTTTATGTCTGAAGATGAAGGCACTGTGACCCTCCAAACATTGGCTGGTGCTAAACTAACAACAACAATATCAGTTTCTCAGAAGACCTGATTGATTTGCACCACCACATTGAGGACCTTGAGTCTAGCAATATTGAATTCTTATCCGTAGTCATGTAGATGATGAGCCTACTTCATTGAAAGATAATCATAGATATGAAGCAGGTCAGCTTACTGGTAGGTGTGATGTACAGCAAGCTGTCTCTTTACCATTGAATGGTACCTTCAGATACAGAATTAGCTCTTCTGCCTGTTCAAGTGCCTCTTCTCCTGCCTGCAGATACATGTCTAATTTCATAGTCAGAAATTCTGATACTAGAGAAAGATTGAAAGTTAAAAATATTTACCAGGATACAAGAGCTGAGTTCCTCTGTGTGGTGTTTGAAGTTTAGGTCTTCTGACATGTGACCTTGTGTTGTTGGGATGGTAGTTTAAGCAGGTCATACTGCATGATCCTGAAGATGATGGCAAAGATGGGCTGAATTTCCAGGGTTTGATTCCTGGGGAGGAGGAAGACATGATTCACTTTACTGCTGCTTCCAGACTGGCTCTGTGTTCTGCTTAGCCTTCTATAGAGGGATCAGGGGAGGTGCTGGAACCAGGGCACCAAGTTGCCTAGATTACGGATGTGTAGGGTTGTACTTTTATCACCTGTGTATGTTTGTGTCATGCATACCTGAATACAAAGAACATTTGACTTTCACATTAGGATTTTCCGTATTTCAAGATTTGAGATTCTGGCAACAGTGTTGCTGAAGATTTAAATCATCTGGAATGTGGTGCTTTGTCGGTTCACACCGTTTGAAAAGACCATAGTGCTTTTGTCTTCAGGTTCAGATAGTCCAACAAATCCACTTACTCTTCTTGGATTGCTTGTTCCTGAAAATGGGGCACTGCATTCCCTCAAAACATCAGTAACCACGTGCACAATGACACTGCTTCACGTCCCAGAAGACTTCAGTCTTCATGTGCAGTGGTTATTTGAAATCTTGTTTGAAGTATTATGTTTGCAGCACAATATGCAACAAGTACATGACTATAATAGTAACACACTTGATTTGTGGGTGTCAGGTTACAGTAGCAGTAGAGCTGTAGTTGTTTAGGCAGGTCCCTGATTCAAATCTCTGCTGGGCTATCAGCTATCATCACTGAGGGTTTTTGGCAGTTTCACTCTTTCCCTCTGGGCATATGCTGAGATAATACCATGCTTAGGCCACGGGCACTTCTAACTTGTTTCATGTTCATTGTGCATGAATCGTCTGAACATTAAACACTGTACAGTCTTCAGCACTAACAGTGTCATCCAACAACCCGCAAACAAGGTTGAACAAAATGCTAGAAAATATAATTTCTGATTGTGCAGCATAATATCTGTAGTGTGATTAGTTGTGGAACAGTACATTTGTATCTTCAGTAATGTGAATTTGTAACTGAGAAGTATGCCTTATAATATATGGGTACTTTTATTATACTCTTGTTTACAGATTCAGTACTGCAATGACCTATTACTGCTACAATTCAGTACTGCAATGACCTATTACTGCTACAATTCAGTACTGCAATGACCTATTACTGCTACAATTCAGTACTGCAATGACCTATTACTGCTACAATTCAGTACTGCGATGACCTATTACTGCTACAATTCAGTACTGCAATGACCTATTACTGCTACAATTCAGTACTGCGATGACCTATTACTGCTACAATTCAGTACTGCAATGACCTATTACTGCTGCAATTCCTCCTTTGAAGTACATTATGAGAATCTTTTTACTGACACTTTTGCTATTATCCATCCTCTTTGTTTTCTCAATCCACATTGTCAAGACTGGCTGTTTCGTTCATCACAGGAGAGGATGCGGTAAGTACTCCGACTTCACAGGGCTCTCTGGCAGTGCTGGTCTGGGCTTTCAGACTAGCATTCCCTCTGAAACTTACACAAGCCTATTGATGTCATAATAAGTGTGGAAATTTTCCAAAGCCAATGGGGACTTTAAACAATCACTGTTCTTTAACTCTTACTTCATTTGCCTTCATGAAATACAATCTCTCGCTGCGAACTTCTGAGTTGCTTATTTGTGTTCTGAGAGACTTGCCATAACTCTGCAACCACTAGATAGTGACTGGAGTAACATACAGTTTCTCGAGAAGGCTGTTTGTCATGTACCACCTTTACAGGAATGTAATCTGAAAAACTGAAGTCACCTTATAATCATACACAAATTTTTTTTTTTTCCTGAAAATTAATGATTGTGATGCCAGATTATCTTACGTTTGTGTGATGTGAACTGTCTTGTTTTGAGTCTTCCAATCAAGAGAAGTTCCAAGTGCACATATGAATGTTGCAATGAGGAAAGACCCTTCTCCCAAACATTATGTTTCTCTATTTCCATTATCATTGCTAGTTTTATGTAAACTCAATCAAAATTGTCATTTTAAAATCCCCTTCTCTCCTTACCTTTGCGGTGAACACTCTTAACCAAATATTCACGCAGTACTTTGGAGACAAAAACAGTACACTGTAGGCCCTCCTAGAACCTGACCTTTGTATGGCACTTCAATCCTCAGTTTGGTGATACAATATCATGTCAATGAGTTCTTAATATCATGAACAACATTGTGTAACTAACAGACTGTATCCTGTTATATACTGGTGATTGCCAGGTGTACAAGAAGACTGTATTTTATTATTGTATTGTATTGTATTTATTTAGTCCAAATATCATACATGGACGGTAGACTCATCAGTCTGTAATATATTTTAAAATACATACGGGATACTTTCTAAAACCTCTTAAATAATATTCAACAAAGAATTCATAAACTGTCTTTTTCCATTTTGTATACCTAAAGTCACATAAAAATCATTGGTTAATGGCTAGGAAGATACACATTCTTCTAATGATTAAAAAGAGTGATGAAGAAGGAATAGTTCTAACTCTTTTTAAAAGCCTTATAATCATCTGTTTCATTTATAAATCCAGGCAAATTGCTATATCCTGTAGTGCCCACATTTATTACACTCTTTTAGTACTTCATTATTAAGCAGTTTAACATGGATATCCATCTTTCTTTGTGTATTTTATGTATGAACCTTAAAATGTTGCTCCAGAGACTGACAGTATTTTTTCACAAAACAAGTCACTTCCAAAATATGTAAATAATCTAGCGTTAGAATATTTAATTCCTTAAACAACTGTATACAAGACATTCTTGAACTCATTCCAACTACTGACCTAATCACCCTTTTTTGTATTCTAATTATTCTTGTCTTTAATTCACCCCCTATTCCCCCCATATTAGTATCCCACACCATAGGAGAGCCTGAAATTTAGTAAAATAAGCATTTTGAATCATATAAATGCTTAAAAATATCCTTTGAGGACTTTATCATAAATGATAACATACTCAATTTGTTTACTAGTGACTGTACACGGGAATTCCACTTTAATGTCTCTATTATGTAGATACCAAGAAATTTCATTTCAGTTATATATTCCAGATTTAATTTATTAAAACTGACTTGAGGTGTTACCAGTAACTTTGATTGTCTATTGTGAAATGACTTAACTCCTGTTTTACTTACATTTACTATAAGGTGATTTCTATTAAACCAAATTTCTAACTCTGCAATGACCCGATCAAGTTTTCTTTGAAGTGCACAAATATTGCTATCCATAATTAGCATGTTAATGTCATGTGCTAACACGACCAAGTTTGTTCCATGAATATTCAAGGGAAGGTCATTTATGTACAATAAGAACAACAGTGGACCAAGTACCGATCCCTGGGGCACACCTTGTTTAATTTCCATACAGGAAGATCTGTATCTGCGTACCATAGTATTACTGGCGTCACTTTGATTAATCGCTATACATTGTCTTCTGTTTGTCAAATAAGACTTGAACCATAAGTTTGTGATGCCCCTTATTCCATAGAATGATAATTTTTCCAATAATACTTTATGACTTTTGTCAAGTATAAAAATTCCAATCGAGTGGATTCCTTTATGTAAAGCTTCCTGATTTATTTCAATAAACAACTGGAAACTGTTTATATACATTTTCGTTTCCTAAAACCATTTTGAGCATCTGCTAAAATCTTATTTTTATACAAGAAAGGTATCAATCTTTCTAATAGTTTTGCAAATACAGATATTATTTATATTGGTCTATAGTTCTGAATATTGTGCCTATCTCCCTTTTTATACAAAGGCTTCACTTTTGCTAATTTCCATTCATCTGGGAAAACCCCTGACCTCAATGGTACATTATAAATATTTGTCAGTAGCCCTTTTATTAACTGTATACATTGTTTAACTAAACTTTCGGATATATCATCATAACCTGCCATAAGCTTGTCTTTCAAATTCTTGGTCAGACTGACCATTTCTTCTTCAGTTACTGGAGAAATAAAAATTGAATTTGGACAGTGTTTTATTTCTTGTCTTGGATTATTATAACTCCCATTGTTAATATTTTGCTTTACTAGTTCTGCCACAATATTCGTAAAGTACATATTTAGTTTTTCAGTAATCTCCATGGGGTTTGAAATAGTATTATTTCCTATCTTCAGTTCCAACTTATAATCATCTTCTTGAGTTTTACCAATTATTCTGTTTATTAACTGCCACACGGCTTTAGTTTTATTAGATGCCTCTGTGACATACCTATATTTGTCTTTTTTTTTTTCTTCCTGTAATACTCTTTTATACATATTTTGATATTTTTTTATATACTCTACATCCTCCCTCGTTAGGGTAAACTTTCTTTTCAGATTATTTAAAATATTCATTCTTTTACTTGAATTAATTTTTATTTCCCTTAATGTTTGCCCCTTATATAAGATTGTTGTCTCAAGACAGAACAGAAAGATATCCATAAATGCCTTTCAAGAAGAGTTTACATCTGAGTGACTAAGTACCTCTTTCCATGATTCCTTAGATTGTAAGTTTTTAATTCTTCTATATTATTATTAACTCCCATCTCAGAACTATTTTATTTCTTCTATTTCCTCTACCAGTATTTATTTTTACTACCTGCACTAGGTGATCAGAAAAACCCAAATCTACAACAGGTACTCCCAGTTCTGAATTATCCTTGTTGGTGATCTTACTATATGTATTAAATTATGACTCTCTAACAGATTTTTAATTTCTTGTATCCTTATGTTATACAACATAAAGTTTGGGTTCCACTCACCACACATAAGAAGCTTTTTTCTTTTTACCTGTGCTATCTGAATTGTTAATTATAATGTTTTAAAAAACAGTCCAAAAGTTGCTATCTGGTGACCTATATATAAAAACAATAAGGCACCCATAATCTACCAGTTCAATTACAGACATTTCACGTTCCTTCTCAGCATTAATACCTTTAAAACAATTAAGCTCCTTAGTCCTGATACCTTTTTCTACATATATGTATATAAGATCCACCATGGTCATACATCTTTCTACTAAAATGACTTACTAATTTATACTGATCTATCTTAATTAAGTTTAAATAATCCGCCTTTACCCAATGCTCTGTTGAACATAACACCTCAGTATTCTTTAGCTTCGACTTTAACACAAGGTCTAATTCTATTTGTTTGTTACTTATACTTTGTACATTTTGATGCAGAACAGATAAAGTTAAATTATTTGTCACCCTTTTATCTCTTCTATTCATGCCTGCCCTTATTAGCTCTTGGTAATATTTGCCCATAAAAAATCATTATTTCTAGTTATAGGCTGTCTCCTAGGTCTTTTTGGTGGTTTTTTTGTTTACTGTGTCCAAAATATTTTCACTGCCACTCTCTTGATGGATGTCTTGTTCTTTTAGGGAATTTAATTCACCTGAAGTATTGCTACACTTACTTTCATTCTCTTTTAAGGTGCTATTTGTCTTTCCCCATAAGACTTGGTGTTCTTGATTATTGTTTACTTCCTCATTACTCCATTTCACTCTAATAGGCACCACTTTTCTGTTTAGCACACTCTCTATAGTTGCAACTATATTTTTTGAAATAGTTTCTTTACCACCTGTGTTGAAATGTGTCCCATGTCCATTAATGATGATCAGAATTACCATGTCAATGGAAAAATATATAATCCTGTGCCCCTGCAATGCCATCTGATCTCACAAATAATATTTTGCCTCAGCAGTACCATCTGATCTCATGTATAATACTGTTGCTTCTGCAGTGCAATCTGATCCCATGTACTCCCATTAAATCTAAACTTACACTCTGCTTTTTCTTTTCCTAATTCAGTGACCTTGACCCACACATCCAGCCTTCAAAATTACAAATCTCACTAACTAAACCTTAACCAAGTCTCATGTAAATTTGCCATTGCCTAGGCTGTTTCAAGGAGTCCACAAGTACAAGGCCCTCCTGGTAACGTTTTGCAACATGTTTGTTCACCTGCCTACTCTGTATAAATGTTTGTTAAATAAATAATTTTGTTCTTAAGTTTACATGAGAATAATAATGATGTGTGTTTAATCTTTGCTGTTACTGGACATAGATATGTAATATGCAATTATATTTATCGGACTATGATATGTGCTACTTCTTTGGCTTAGTGCTATGAAGGACATGTGGAATGTAAATCAATTCTCTTCTCTTATATTCTAAATAACGGATAGATCTAGGTAGCGTGCCATTTGTCATTATGTTGTGCCTATCGTTCTACCCACTGTTTGATTGTGGTGTGCATACCCAGTTCTTGGAAGTAATTTCCATTCTTACTTGCCTAGGCAATTTGTAGCAAAACTACTGTGTATTTCAAATTGCAAGGAATTCATTGTTAAAGTGCATGTGCTTAAAGTGACGAGTTCTTCGTTTGAAGCACTACATATACTCAACTCAGCATATTTTACATATTTTTCCAGCTTTCTAATCTGGTGGAAGCTGGGATGACAAATGTAGAGGGTATTTTTTTGTAGTGGTCATGTGGGTTATATACCACGATTTCATGTACGTAGATAAAAATTCCATTTCGGTAAGACTTTTGAGGTCTAAATAGCATCATTGTTTGGTATAATTTTGTGGCATACTTTTTGGTTTCAGAAAGCAGTGGTTTACAATATACTCTAAATTTCAAAATTACGCGCGTTTGTGTTATAACCGTCTTTAGCTCAACGACCTAAGTATAAGTACTACGGTCATCCGTGAATATGATCGATCATCATTCAAAATGGAGGGTGCAATATAGTGACGCTCCAGTCTGTCGAGATCGGAAAGTAGTAGTTTATACTTTTACGTGTACACAGGTTTGCGTTGTGCAGGTGGATATTGGCTAAGTTGTGTTATAACACAATTTGAATGATGCGTTTTCTGTTTTTGCGGAAGAGGCGTTCGTGAATTGAACGTTTTGGTTTTGACAGGCTTTGTTCAGGAGGCACAAGGAGAATCGAGATCAGGAAGTTTAGGAAACTATATGACCTGTGTTTCGTTTCGGTGCAGCGAGTAGGAAGTTTTCCGTCGTTAAAGGATATAAGGTAATGTAATACGTACCTATCGATTGCTGTTTTGTGTACCGAATATAAGTCATGTGCAGTTAAGATTACATTTTCTTGACCCTGCCCAAGAATAGTACAAATTGGCGGCAATCAGTGATTGTGAACTTGGTTGTTTATTGGTTCGAATTTTTGCTACTCGCAGATATTTACAGAATCAAAATTATACAGATTGTAGTTCAGTTAAGTGTTCTGTTACAAATTTACAAAGTATTGCACGTAGTTAAAGTTTGACAGGATGGATTTCAATGTTTCCGGAATCAGATGAAGAAGTATGTCTTGTTTTGTGGTATTAAAATAATCATGTATGGGTTCACATAGTTCATAGTAACCAATACCAAGCTACAGGACATAACCTATGACATTAGAGTACTACTGGAACAAATTCGTAAATGGTATAATACAAACATATTGCTATTGAACCATAGCAAGACAGCA
>Ga0123354_10021023_pt1 | contig 10276 bp, 10 predicted proteins | sample TergutLab28metaG_2_FD_97872 | JGI IMG/M metagenome (GOLD analysis project Ga0123354, IMG submission 97872) | Labiotermes labralis P4 segment gut microbial communities from Petit-Saut dam, French Guiana - Lab288 P4 | ecosystem: Host-associated > Arthropoda: Insects > Digestive system > Gut ...
ACCAAGAAAAACCTGTGTCGAGGTGGCCGGTCGCAGGACCTTCCGAATACTGACTTCTAGCCAGCAGTCCGGCATCTAAAGTAAAAACAGCAATACACACACAGTACAACAAATACACATAAGTTGACAACAGTACACACAGGACAACTCCAACAATACACAAAAGACAACTACAACGATACACATGGCCAAACCAACAACAATTACACACAAGACAAATACAACAATACACACGGCCAAACCAACAACAATTACACAAAAGAAAACTTAAAACTAGCGACAATACATGCGAAACAAATCTCTTGAGGATTAGGCCAAAACGTCAGAATCCCTTCTTTTTTTCATACGTAAGACAGAGAGAGAGAGAGAGAGAATGAGAGAGAAAGTACGCTGTAAATGTACAAAGTAGTGTACAGTACACTTTATTATTACTATATTTAATGTTGAAAATGTCTACCGTGCGTAATTTATCAATTAAACTTTATCGTATTTGTGCATGTTAGACGAATGTCACGTTATATCACGTTATCTATAGCGTCCGGTATTATCCGCGGTTTCACGTAACCGCGGTACGTCTTGGAACATATTACCCGTGAACACGGGGGCCCGACTGTACCACGAATATTTCCTGGGTAGGTAAAGGCGGCCGGTATATACAGTAGACAATCTTACCACCTTCATGTACCGACTGTTTCGAAATCTGGGAACCTCAAACTCTTCTAACCGTGTGCAAGATTTTGTTTAACTTTCCGGAATTTTTTTTTCAAATTTAAATACATATCCTTATGAACAAATAGCCTTCATTTAGAATCCTGAGAGTATAAAAGCTAACGATTGATTTCAAGGAATCGTGAAATATATTTTGCAAGACAGCACTTGCCTTCTGAATTCAGTTTGATACAATTTCCGCTCGTGATATCGCGCCCATTTACATTTAAATAATAATAATACCGAATGAACGTGAGGAAAAATTCTCGTATCTTTTGAAACCCCTTACATTGATAAATGCCTCATATGATTTAGTGCACGTTTAATTTGTCCAGCCCTTTTCTATCACTAAATTTGCATCATGTTTCTGTAGGCAATGATCATTTCAATTTGTAACAGGAAATAACTTTGTATTTGATTTTACACTCGAAATATTCATCTCTTTTCATGCTCCTGATTTTGCCTCATTTTATTTCCTTCTCACATTTTCTTCCTTTCCTCATTTCTCCACTTCCAATAAGACAATCTCTTGAAACCGATGATAAATTGCAGTACCCCAAAATGCAAGGCAATTTGCTGTCTAAAATCTAAACTTGCTCAATACTTCTGAAGCTTCCAACTTTCTAAAACTTAAATTTCATTGTGCAAAAGGGCTGAGGTTTACTATTTCTCTTCTTTCTAAAGTCTGAGAAAATATAAGGCAGGTCGAGAGTAGGAGAGGGAGTAAAGTTAGAGAGAGAACTGTGGACGTCTGTTTGCTTGCATCGCTAAGTTTCATTTTTTTCTTTCTTCTCTCCTAACATTGTAACGGGCAATTTTCTGGAGAAGCACTTAATTTTGTACCAAGCCATCGTCAAAAGTTTCATAATTATATCTTCCATTGTTGTTTACGTCAGCATTACGTAAAAAGTGTAGCGTTCCATAATTTTAATTTATTACGTTAGAATTTATTTGCTTATATTTCGGTAATGTAATTTATTTTGCACGCCTAACTACATAAGAATAAAGTTTGCAAATAAAATTGAAGACACTGTTCATTGTTTAATGTAGGTTAATCGATAAAATTATGTATTAGCCTGTTGAACTTGTCATGTATAACTATTCGATTTGTTTGTTTCTAGACACGGAAGAACTGTTGACAGTTTCTTCTCACGGTGTCTGTTAGGAAGGAATTTTTCTAAAACCTGTCTACATATTCCTCTTTGGTCAAAACTTGGCAAAGATTTATTTCGCCAGACATCAAGAATGTCCAACGCTTCTCAATACGGTTTTTTTTTGTATAAATCGCTGAATCAAATTTTATCAAATTAATCTTGTATCGAAATTCTTTTTTTGCTAGAAACGTTGTGCCGAATTCCTGATAACGTTGTTACAAATGTAAAGGTAAAGTGATCCCGTTACAGGCCCGGTGTGGCCCAGAGGGTGGGTAGAGTTATAGCTCTACACTTCCATGACCGCGGTACTAGAAGGGGGTGAGTGGTCAGCAGCATGCCTCGGCAGCACTTTACCCCCAGGGAAAGACCCGGTACCGATTTTACAGGAGGCTGGGTGGGACCCAGGGCCGGTCTGAACGGGCGGAAAATCTCGTCCCTACCGGGATTCGATCCCGGACCATCCAGCCCGTAGACAGTCGCTATACCGACTGAGCTACCGGGCCCAAGATAACACTCTTATATGTGAGATGAATCTAGAAGACAGATCAGTTGGCCAAAAAACAAATTGACATTAAAAATTATGAGGTGAACGTGTTACTAATTATTTACACAAAATTACACAATTTCGGTAAATTTATAATACTAAGGGAGTTACAATTTAGGAAATGTAGCGTAGAATATTGTGGGCCCGCTAGCTCATTCGGTATAGCGACTGACTTCGAGCTGGACGGTTCGGGATCGAATCCCGGTTGGGACGAGATTTTCCGCCCTTCCAGACCGGCCCTGGGGCCCACCCAGCCCCCTGTAAAATGGGTACCGTGTCTTTCCTGGTGGTAAAGTGCGGCCGGGGCGTGGCGTTGACCACTCCCCTTCTTCTAGTGCCGCGGTCATGGAAGAGTAGAGCTATACCTCTACCCACCCTCTGGGCCACACCGGGCCTGTAACGGGATCACTTTACCTCTAACTTTTTAGCATAGAATTTTATTTCTGGAAAGTCCCCTCCTCTTTAATTAGCAGACACACATATCAGACTTAGAGTGCGCCACTTGCGAAAAGCGACTATTAAATTCGTCATGTCTGTCCTTCTGTACATCCGCCTGACTATCCGTCTGTCCGTCCGTCCGCATGAAACAGCTCTGCTCCCACTGGAAGGACTTTCATGAAATTTGTTGATTGAAGATTTTTCGATAATCTCTCTACAAAATTCAAGTTTCGTTAATTTCAGACAAAAACCAAACGGTATTTTAAATGAAGACCAATATACGTTTTTTTTATCTTGTCGCGCTCAATTCTTCTTACAATGACAAATATTTCAGACAAACGTTGTAGAGAAAATCAAAACACTCATTTCGTTTTCAGTATTTTTTTTTTTCGAAAATCGTGCCGTTTATGAGATATTGTGAAAAAAAATATTGTAGAGCGGGGCAGGCCACAGATGACGGTATGGCGCATGCGCATTGCATTCTAGATACCTCAGGCTACAAACACAAACACTCAGGTCGTATAACACTTGAAGATTTTCCACTACAACAATAGTTGCAAGAACGCACTCCATGTTACCTTATACGTACATAGTATTGTTTAAAATATATTTCTTTTGGACACACTGTAGCAGGTTACTATCAGCTGCACCCGGAAATGAGTGTACATTTTCAAATACATTGTTCATTATGGATGTCCTACTCTAAAGCAAACTGGAATTTAACAAGAAATTTAGTAAAATATCCAGTATCGTCAATATGTATAATCTAACCGACAAAGAGATCTCGTTGAAAGTTTAGAGTATGCACCTATAGTATGATCACACCCTGTATAGTCCCATTACAGGCTCGGTGTGCGCAGAGGGTTCCAGGAAGTTAAGGTTCCCAGATTACGTGACAATGATCCAGGATGATGGTAACGTTGTCAGCCTTACGCACCGGCCGCCTTTACCTCCAGGAAATACTCCTGGTACTCATTTCTGAGTCGACCCCAGGGCCATAGTGCGATGGCAATGAAAAATTGCAATGGCATCATCTGGAGTCGAACCAGCGACCTTCCGATTTGTAGCGCAGCACATTAACCACTGTGCTACCGCGGTCCCCTCTCCCCTCTCTCTATCTCTCTCTCTCTCTCTATATATATATATATATCTGTCACCTGAAGATGGCCCACAGTGGCCGAAACATGTGGTCGACAGCTTCATAAAGTAGGATACAAGACAGTTGTGTTTTGACGTACCCCACCCCCCTCCCTAATTGCTTATAACACAACGGGGATAAAGCCCCTAAAGATCAAATATCCTCTTTCATGAAAATCCATAAATGAGTCACAACTTGCTAGCAAACAAACAAACAAATATATACGCGATTGTAATACGATAAATGTTGGAACTTTTGTGCTTCCAACTCACTGAAAACTTTGTGTCATATGTCGCTTTTTTCTGCTTTAAGAACCACAATTTTTAAGTACCAATATAGAGGTACATGCCCTCGATATTTCACTGGGGTTGCCAACACCAAAAAAATAATACTAGTATTACGGCCAGCAGGAACTAGAGGATTATACAGGCTAGAAGACCCTTCTATCGCATAAGAAGATTACTTTCGTATCTTAATCCACAGCTGGTCAGCACCTGCTTGTTCATCCGTGATATCATGTCAGCCTTAAAGGGGCCCAGTGCAGATATGAAGATGCGTGTACAGATGACGTAACTACCGGACCATATGACAGCTCAGCCCTAAATATATCTGAATACACAGTGGAAATTTCTGGACAATTCGAAAATTTAGATTTTTTCAACAAATTTCTTTTATTATTCTGGATATTTTCAAGCAAATCCGATCTGTATATCACAATTTACATTTTAATTTCTGTTTTAAAATTTTCACAATTTTTTTTTCAGCCAAGTGGTTCCCAAATTGTGTTCCGCGGAATCCATGTGATCCGCGACTAATTCCCAGTGGATCCATAAGTAAATTTCTCTAATGACTACTTTGAAGTTTACTTATTATTGAAAATAAACTAATAATATTTTGTTAAAAACAAGAGCTATAATTATTAATTGGCAATGCGTTTATTTCGTATGATCATTGGCAATTCTAATTAAGAAATCCTGCCTTCACAAAGTGACAGTCAATCAGGTTAATGAAGATGAAACTATGCAATGCATTGTTACGTATGTTACTGCCTTACATTCGTGGGTATCTAAAATTTGTTCTGAGATGAAATGGTGTGAGGTTCTTTAGGGCAGTGAAAGGTTTCATTATTTTGAAAATAAGTTTGGAAATGAAAACTGTACAGTGTCTAGTTTAGTGATGTGAGGTGAAATAGAGCGATAGGAAATGTAATTGGGTTAAGCGAAAGGAGAGGGTAGTGAAGTGTAAATGAGAGGAAGTGAAGTGTCTAAAAGTGTAGTGAAGTGTAGATGAGTGAAGTGTGGTGAAGTGTAGTGAAGTGTTGAAATGAGAGGGTAGTTAATTGTAAATGAGAGGAAGTGAAGTGACGATAAGTGTAGTGAAGCGTAGATGAGTGAAGTGTTGAAATGAGAGAGTAGTGAATTGTAAATGAGAGGAAGTGAAGTGTCGATAAGTGTAGTGAAGTGTAGTTGGATGCAGTGTGGTGAAGTGTAGCGAAGTGTTGAAATGAGAGGGTAGTGAAGTGTAAATGAGAGGAAGTGAAGTGTCGATAAGTGTAGTGAAGTGCAGATGAGTGAAGTGTGGTGAAGTGTAGTGAAGTGTTGAAATGAGAGGGTAGTGAAGTGTAAATGAGAGGGTAGTGAAGTGTAAATGAGAGGAAGTGAAGTGTCGATAAATGTAGTGAAGTGTAGTTGGATGCAGTGTGGTGAAGTGTAGCGAAGTGTTGAAATGAGAGGGTAGTGAAGTGTAAATGAGAGGAAGTGAAGCGTCGATAAGCGTAGTGAAGTGTAGATGAGTGAAGTGTGGTGAAGTGTAGTGAAGTGTTGTAGTGTAGTGATGGTCTTAGTAATATTATTAGAACATTATTAGAAGACATATAGACAATATGAATTTGTTGATTATGTATCCCTTAGTTTCTATTTCTATCAATATATATATATGGTTGTATTCCTGTTTTATACTGTAATTAATGGTATCTTCATTTTGATGTCTATGTATTCTTATTGTCTTCCAAATTATTGTACTGTTCTACTGTTTGTGTCGTCCCATGTATTGTTTGTGTGTAAATGTGTACTGTACTGCTGCTACCGGGTGGCTACACAACTGCAGTGAAAAAAATATATAAAATTTTTAATTTTGGACGCCTGCCATCCGGATGCTGTGTTTAAATGAACAAGGATGCAAGGGTCCGTGGTTATTTTTCGAAACCGAAAAGGGTGCGTCATCAAAATTGTTTGCGAAACACTGGTTGAGACAAACAGTGACATCTATCAGTCTTATTGACACCTCTACCGGGGTGCTGATAAGACCTTAGCCCGACCAGGAAGGAAACAAGCTCAGAAGCATATCAGGGACGCACTCGATTTTAACCACATCGAGACGCGAGCTGTCATCAAGTTTTTGTTTTGCAAAGCCAGTCGCCGTAGGAAATTCACGCAATTCTGACAGAAACATTAGCTTCTCTCCTTCATGGTCGGGCTAATGACTTATCAGCACCCCTGTACATTGAGGATAAAGCCTCGATTTATAGCCTACCAACAATCAGTCTGCTACTGCCTTTCCCATCAGGCACCACGCCTTCAAATTGCCTGTGCAGAAATCGATAATTATATCGATAACGAACGTCGTGCTTCAGCTATGACAAATATCTTATTCTTGTGTGAGACTGTTCAACCATCCCACCCCCTCGCGGCTCTTTTCCAGGCCAAATCTGCACAGATGAAGTCACGCTGCTACTAATACCCTGTCACAGACACTGATTAAATTTTCTAGTGTACAAATTACACTCTATGTATTTCATAATATTTCACAATAGTTACTGCATTTCCTATGACTCCTAGACAAATATTTATCGTGTCAAGACCAGCAATGTTTCCTTTCACAAATATATATATCAGTTTACTGGTATTAGAGGTAATAACATACGAATTTATAGTTCTGTTCTCTTGTAAGTCACTTTATGTTGTTAGAAACAGAGAAAGCAATAAATCGGCAAGTTGGGGGGGGGGGCAAATATCACGTCCGAAATTTCTTACATCGATCTGTGCTTCTGAATTTAATTCGTTACATGTTGGATAGTCGCAGTACGTATGCAGTGAAAGTTGTAGAAATGCCATTCCTCTTGATGACTTTGATTTCAGATATAAATGGTTCTCAATTAGTGGCTAAACATGTTCTTGACAATAACAAAGTACGCGGGACAAGTCACGTAATGAAGTATAGGTTGGATCACGAAATGTTTATCAAACAAAAGAAAAATCAGAGGTAAAACTTAGCTCCGAAATTTAATGTACGATGCAAAAGTTGTAAAAAAAAATTTTTTTTTGGGGGGGGGGGTTTACGTAAATCAGTTCGCCAAGGGTACGTCAGGATTTTAGTGTCCTATTTGGTCAAAATAGGATAACAAGGCGAACTGTTTTCCGACCACGAATTAGGAAACTCAGTCCTTACTCTCATCTTATCATTCCGAACAATTTTTTTTATGTTTTGTGGACCGTGCGTCTGGATATAAAGATATGATATATTTGTTGGGTAGCCACCCGGTAGCAGTAGTACAGTACACATACACACACACACACACACACACACACAATACACGGAACGACACAAAACAAACAATACATAGAACTATACAAACGTTTGGGAAGAGTGCGGACCATGCCCCGTCTTTGTGGGTTTCACCCCGGCATTTGCCTTACAACTGAGGAAAAAGCACGGAAAAACCTCCGTCAGGGTAGCCGAAGAGTGCCAGCTGGCACGATGAAGATACATAAACATACAAATTTTAACTCAGTTCCAAATCAACCAGGAAAATAACACGTCATCTAAAAATAATGGTAATACCAATTGTGGAATACATACGGTTGTACCTCCTGATGATGAACCTAGACACGCCCGAAACATGTAGAGGTTGAAGAACATACTGAGCTATAAGTTGTGCAACAAGTTGTTTTTTCTTTACACGGTACAACCTTAATTCTTATATACCTTTCATGAGTGCACCGAATGGAAACAACATTGTTGAAGGAAAGAACAGTCACTTTTGTTCAAACATACATATATATAGTTGAAGAATAAGAGACCAACTTGATGTCACTAGTTATTAAGTTTTATTTCACTTCTTCTATGCTCAAAATGTTTCGGACATTAATACATCCATCATCAGGAGCCTGCGACTTTCCTATCGTATCACCACATTGATCTGTGTTCTTGTTTCGATGTGTGTTGGAGTTTTGGTGTGCCTGGGTTGGGGTGGTATCCGTGTAGCAGGCTGTATGATCAACATGTTTCGGACATTAATATAGATATCACCAGGAGCCTGCGACTTTTCTTTCTTATCACCACAATGGTAGCGTGTTCTTGTTTCGATATGTGTTGGAGTTTGTGTTTGCCTGGGTTGGTGTGGTATCCGTGTAGCAGACTGCTACACGGATACCACACCAAACCAGCCACACCGAAACAGACCAATGTGGTGATACAATAGAAAAGTCGCAGGCTCCTGATGATGGATGTATTAATGTCCGAAACTTGTTGAGCATAAAAGAAGTGAAATAAAACTTAATAACTAGTGACATCAAGTTGGTCTCTTATTTTCTACTATCACAATGATGCACGGTCAAATATACAAAAGATAAATAAATAAATATACATATATAAATATATGATCTCGCACCTATTTGTGGTTGCATTCGCAAAATTACGAAAAGGGACGGTTAGTTTTTGTCATGACTTTTCTACCATTTGTCCGTTCGAATGAAATAGCTCGGTTCCCAAAAAAACGCATTTTTATTCGAGGATATTTTGACAATCTACCGAGAATAATCAAGATTCATTGAAATCTGACAAGAATAACGGGTACTGTACATGAAGACCGATGTACAAATATGAAAATAATTCACTCACTTATTCTTAGCATTAAACGTATTTCAGACAATAATTATAGAGAAAATAAATACCAATTTTCATGCGCAAAAAACTTTCCCGAAAATCGTGACGGTTATTACATAATGTGGATAATTATGGTAGTGCTAATATTGTCGCATGAGGATTACATGCTGGAATATTAAGGTTACACACCACACACACATACACACACACCCACACACCCCACACACACACACACACACACACACACCTACACACCACACACACGCACACACACAAACCACATACACACACCATATACACCACACACACACACATACACATGCACACCACACTCGCACACATACACACAATACACATACCACACACACATACACATGCACAAAAACCACACAAACTTAAACACACTTATACCACACATACATACACACACACACAAATACACACACATATATAAACACCACACACACGCCAAACTCACACATCACACACACACGCACCACGTACACCACACACAACACACACACAAACACAACACATACACACCACACACTCACACACACACACACACACACCACATACAAACCACACTCACACACACACACACACACACAAACACACGACAATTACACACCACACAGACACGCCACACACACTCACACACACACACATACAGACAACACACACACCATACACTCATACACACACACATACACACACACCACACATACACACGCGACACACATATAAAAACACATACAACACACACACACTACTCATTTCCACACACCACACACACTTACACATACACACACACACACAACACATACCACATTACACACACACACACCACACACTCACATACACCACACACACATACACATACATACACCACATACACATACACACACACCACACATACACACATATAAACATACTAAATACACCACACACACATACAAATAAACGTACACCACACACCACACACATACACATACACGCACCACATACACCACACACACATACACACACCGCACACACCACACACACATACAGAACACACACACCACTTACACCACACGCACACATACACACGCACCACACACACACACCACATGTACACACCACACACAAAGACACCACAAACACACTTCACATACACACCACACACACATACACATACACACACCACACAAACCAAAAACAAACACACACATTACACAATTACACACACACCACACCACACACACATACACATACACACCACACACACACACAACACATACTCACACACACACACCACACACACAAACACATACGCACAAACACCACACATACATACACACAAATACACACACACATCACATTCACACATCACACAACACCACACGCAACACACACACTCCACATATA
>Ga0123354_10021026_pt1 | contig 10276 bp, 6 predicted proteins | sample TergutLab28metaG_2_FD_97872 | JGI IMG/M metagenome (GOLD analysis project Ga0123354, IMG submission 97872) | Labiotermes labralis P4 segment gut microbial communities from Petit-Saut dam, French Guiana - Lab288 P4 | ecosystem: Host-associated > Arthropoda: Insects > Digestive system > Gut ...
GGAAGGGGGCGGGGGACGGGGGCGGGGGACGGGGGGCGGGGGACGGGGGCGGTGGTCGGGTACGGGGGACGGGGGGGCAGGGGACAGGGCGGTGGGCGGGGGACGAGGTTAGTATCGAAAATTAAAAGAATTATTTTACGATCCATACCGTACATTTCTTCCACACGCCTCACGGCTTTCGAGATAATTAATTTTGATCCTCTATGTGGAGTTCCTGACTACTTCGTACTAATAACAGAATTCTGTCCACAGATTAATGATATTACGTTTCAGTGTGGCGAAGTAAGGCGGCTGATACACTAAGCAATTCCGTGTTAACAACCAGGGTCAGTAAGGTTACCGAATTTGTAATAAAGACGGCAGAGACACAGCGTTATCACTAGAGACCAGTTCTTATTCCTTGCGTAAAAACGTTAAACTAAAGCGACATTTATCTCCGAGTGACACTGCTAAGAATTTTAGGAAAACAGAAAGGTATGGTGTAGGAATAATTAAAAGGTTACAAATAATGTAAACATTTATAATAATAATAGTAATAATAATAATAATTATTATTATTAACTGCAATTTGGTTGTCACCCGGTGGCAGTGGTTATTTTACATGTATACAAAATATGAAATTGGTTACTAATAAATTTAAGTGGGGAGGGCTACATGAGAAACATGTAGTGGCAACTTGGAATGTTGGGAACCGTCTCAGCATTTGCTTATAGACACAAGGAAACCCAAAAAAACCTATGTCGAGGTGGCCGGTCGCAGGACCTTCCGATTACTGGCTTCTAGCTAGCAGTCCGGCATCTAAAGTAAAAACAGAAATAAACAAATTTTACAGCATATACACATAAAATGACAACAATACACACAAGACAACTACAACAATACACACAAGACAACTACAACAATGCACACAAGAAAACTACAACAATACACACAAGACAACTACAACAATACGCACAAGACAACACCCTTTCTTTCAGATATGAGATCCATTTGAAAGGGAGGAAATTAGGAATAAAATAAACTGTTCCTTAATCCTGCCTGAACAGGGCAATGCATAAAATGACTTGAATATTGCTAATGAACTTTAAGTTTCAGAAACGAAAAATAATAATATTATTATTATTTTATTTAATTCTGTACACACTTAGCCATTTCATATAAGTCCACCGCTACAAAAAATCGACCACAAAAAACGAATGCATTCCTAATTGTTCGTCATTAGATTCCTTACCCAGACACCATATTTTAATTTTCTCTTGACCGCCACACCAGACATTTCGTACCTCGACACCCACATATTACCTCATACTCTACATTAAACATGGCTACAACCCGCACCACGACTCCTTACCAGTTCTTACGTAATGTTTGGTTATATTTTTTATCTACCACTCCAATAGTAAAACCAAAAAAATCTTATCGAAGTTTTATTTATTCATCAACTGATGCACTAATGAGCTGTCTTTTAAAAAACAGTACTAAAATTTACATTAAAACAGCCCCGACATATTTCGGTGTTACAGTTACACCATCATCTGGGAGCGCATTAATTTGTGTTTACTAAAGTTACAGTTGTTAAAATAGTCCATTAAAATACATCGGTGTGTGGTTAATACGGTGGTGGTGTGGCTGCATATATTAGGTTCTTATTTGTGTATGTGTGTTGCATTGTTCGGCAGTAGACTGAGTTAGGAAATGCGTAAAACATAAACCAATGTATTCGCACCCCCACAAACACAAATACAAACACAAACAACACTTCCAACTTCCTATTCCATCTGTGACACAAGATTTCAACACACGATTATTTCGGGCAGGGGAAATCGGAAGGGGGCCGTGATTTATTAGAACAGAAGTAAGGGGGTGAGGAATGACCTCGATAGAATACATTTGTTAGCCAGTTTCATTAATGGATATTACAATTTAAATTGTGTTGGCACCAAACTTGGCTAAAATGTTGCCTTAAACTTTCAAACTTTACTGGTAACTTTATGTACCACAAACTTTGATATTAAAAAATTCCACAAAGTAATCGCATGGAAATTTTGCTTTGCACAACATTAAAAATCGGTTTTTTTAACCGAAGTGGAGAGTGTTTACTGCGCGGTACGCACAGAGCCATTACATAACATACACTTTTATAACCGAAGTGGAGATTGTTAACTGCGCGGTACGGACTTACTCCTTATATAACAGGTACGTTTTAAAACCCGTGGGGAGTGTTTACTGCGCGGTACGCACAGAGCCCTTACATAAAAGATACGTTTTACAACTGAAGTGGGGAGTGTTTACTGCGCGGTACGGACAGACTCTCTATATAAGAGATACGTTTTATAACCGAAGTGGAGAGTTTTCACTGCGCGGTACGGACTTAGTCCTTATATAACAGATACGTTTTATAACCGAAGTGGAGAGTGTTTATTGCGCGGTACGCACAGAACCCTTACATAACATATACTTTTATAACCGAAGTGGAGATTGTTTACTTCTCGGTACGGACAGAGTACTTATATAACTGATACGTTTTACAACCGAAGTGGAGAGTGTTCACCGCGCGGTACGCACAGAGTATTTATATAATGGATACGTTTTATAATCGAAGTGGAGAGTGTTTACTGCGCGGTACGGACAGAGTATTTATATAACGGTTACGTTTTATAACCGAAGTGGAGAGTGTTTACTGCGCGGTACGGACAGAGTACTTATATAACAGATACGTTTTACAACCGAATTGGAGAGTGTTTGCTGCGCGGTACGGACTGATTCCTTGTATAACACATAGTTAATTCAAGTGAAAATAACATTCTAATATGAAATAGAAAGTAGGAAATTATTCATGAAATGAAGCGAGTTATCTTTCCGAAAAAAACAGAATACACAAAACACTTGATGGTTCCTTCTCACGAAACCAATTCATATAAATATAACAGTAAATTTATGTCCAATGTAAAAAATGCGATTTTAGCAAGGAAAAGTGTAGCTCCCTGAGGATGATCTTAGGATCGAAACTTGCTGGAGCGATTTTAAGTGTTTTAATATTGGGGTATTTATATGGGAAAATGTTTGGCTTTAAAATATCCTGAGCCATTTGGTTCAGGCTATTTTAAAGCCAAACCTTTTCCCGTATAAATATCCCAACATTTCTCAAACCTACTCATTCTTCATACCCACCTGCCTATGAAGATGGAACGGACAGTGTGTTCCGAGAGGGCGGCGTATAAAATTCAGACGCCGGGGAATTACTCAGAAGAAAGCATACAACATTTAGTTCAGATATTTATAACATAATGCTTCATTGACGTCAGCAGTATCCTCTGACACGTCAGTAACTGAGTACAAATCGACAAGGCGAAGTATCTCAAAATAGTTCAATCTTTAACAAGAAAGCAATGAATTTGTGAAGGTCAGTATTCAACGAACTGGTTTCATAACACTGCCATATATTTCAGAACACAGTTTGTAAAATTTTGGGGACGGGTAGCTCAGTCGGTATAGCGACTGACTACGGGCTGAACGGTCCGGGATCGAATCCCGGTGGGGACGATATTTTCCGCCCCTGGGGCCCACCCAACCTCCTGTAAAATGGGTACCGGGTCTTTCCTGGGGGTAAAGTGCGGCCGGGACGTGCTACTGACCACTCACCCCTTCTAGTGCCGCAGTCATGGAAGAGTAGAGCTATATCTCTACCCACTCTCTGGGCCACACCGGGCCTGTAACGGGAACACTTTACCTTTACCTTTTATTTTGTTAAATTACCTTAGAAATTCTACATTCCGGCAAAGATTTTGCTCAGATGATGTCAGTCGGATGTGTCTTGGTGTCAGGAAGTAATGAGTCTGGTTTTACGTACACTGTACATGGTATAAATGTTTCAGGCTTACGCACTGTGTTCTACCGTTAGGAGCTTGATTCGCCTTTGACGACAACACTACATTCGGACACGTAAAAGCATTCGAAATGAGCACGCACAAAAGCGGACGCGTGTGTTCAAGCTCTAGTATCAATACAAATAAAAATGGCGAACTGAAACTCGTAGAGTGATGATAAGTATATTCGGTTCCGCTCGGTACTGTTCGGGTCAGCCAATGCAGCCGGCAGCCATTTCTTTCCGAAGTTCGCTAAAAGGATATTGCAAATTTATGTCGAAATATCGGAAGTGCCGGATCATCGGGTTCCGGAATATTGAAATTTTAGTGTGCTGTTCCATGCCGTCACATTTCCTAGCCGTCCATATAAACAAAATCGATCTGAAGGCCGTACGTTCCATAGCTAACAAGGTAGAGTAATGGACTGTAATAATGTAAAAGATAGAGCAATCCCTTTACAGACCCTGAGGGCTCAAGGAGTTTAAGTCTCCCGTATTTCAATACAATCGACAGATAGACGTGTTAAGGTTATCAGCCCTACGCACCGGCCGCCTTTAGCCAGCAGGAAATGTTCCTTGTAATCATTTCTGTTAGAAGCTGAGGTGACCCCATGGCCACAGTAAATAAAAAAATTCAGTGACACCATAGTGAATCGAACCTGTGATCTTCTGCCTTATAGCCTCATCTATATGTGCCACCGCTTACCCCCATTGTATTTTATTAAGTTAATGTAGCTATTGTTTATATTTTTTTAATAATCTGGTACTCCATAATGAGACTACAGGAGACAATGTAGAATCTGAGATATAATAACGCACTGAAAGAACAGTACCCAGATTGACTCAGTCTAAGGTTATACAAATTAACTGTGTGTTATAGACCCAACACAGATATTTGTATGCATCATATCATCACATCTGATTTCGCATACAGAGCCATCTGCCGAAGATCTGCCTTTCACTAAGAAGCAGCAAAATTGAAGAGATTAATTGCACACATGTGTGTAGATGTCAGTTTAATTAACAGTAGGTCAAAGGATTAGAATCTAATTTACTGTATGCAACATACAGAATATACCGCTATAAATTTTACTGTAACAACATATATTGATTTTACCACTATAATCAAATTTCAGCTTAAATTGAATTTGTGTTCATGCACGATCCCACCATTAACCCTTTGACGTCTAATGTCAACTATAGTGGTCGTACCGCACCGCTAACCTCTAAAGTTGCATTTTATATATTTATTCAACAAATATGGGTACTGAATATTTTAAATATGGTATATAATCTCCGTTTTTTTCTCTTCAAAATGCAGTTTGTTTTATAATTCTAACGTATTTGGTTCCTGTATTATTCACATTTTATATACAGGGTGTGCTGAAATTAAAAAAAATAATTCCGGCGCCAAAAGGTTAAGTAATTTCAGATATTTGAAAAGAAGTCATTAAATTTGATACAAATATCGCCTGTCGTTCTCTATCTGCTACAGTGTCTCCTTCAAAATGTTCCGACACGTAGACAGTGTAAAATACAAGGAGCGTCATCTCCGTTGTGTTTGTTAGTACCTAATGTAATAATTCTATAAGGATATAGCAGTCATAACACAACTACATTATCAAATGTTTATAACTTATCAGGGCACCGCGGTAGCACAGTATTTAAGGTGCTGTGCTACAAATCAGAAGGTCGCTGGTTCGATCCCAGCTGGTTTCAGTGGATTTTTTATTGACATAAATTCCTTCCGATCGCACTATGGGCCTGGGGTCAACTCAGCCTCTAACAGAAATGAGTACCAGGAGTATATCCTGGGGTAAAAGCGGCCGGTGCATAAGGCTGACAACCTACCAACATCCTGTGCCGTTGTCACGAAATCTGGGAACCTTAAATTCCTAGAACCCTCTGGGCCCCTCTGGGCTCTTCCGGGCTTGTAACGGGACTGCTTTACTTTTATATAACTTATCAACTACATGTTTCGGCCATTGCTGCTGTGGCCATCTTCAGGTTGGATACAATTTTTATGGGAGAAGCTATATAGATATAATATAACATAGATCTCTTTCCCCTTACCTACACTAATAATTTGTTCTGTATTATATCATATCTATATAGCTTCTCCGATAAAAATTGTATCCAACATGAAGATGGCCACAGCAGCAATGGCCGAAACATGTAGTTGATAAGTTATATACACCTGATAATATAGTTGTGTTACGACTGTTATATCCTTATGGAATTGTTACCTCAGGTTGACACTGTCTTCTCATGTCTGAACAAATAAAGTTATTTATCAACTGTAATGCAACAATGTTTCCAGAGAATGTTATTCAAAATAAGGGACAAGGAGTACGCATTTGTATGTATCGCAGAGTCAGTCAGATTCCTTAACCAAATTTTCATATCACTTGTAAACAACAATGAGGCTTTAGATCAACTGCCCGTGAATAACGTCCCTGTGCCTAATTCTTAAACCGCGTCTACCAGAGTCGTGGTTGGTTAATTGTTGCAAACATCGAGTGGTGTGTAAGGGAAGTTTATCATTTGGTTGGTTAGTAACATAACCACTCCTTTTCAGACAGTCAGAATGTTCGGGTTACAGTCCACAGACTTCTGCTTGCTCTCCGAAACAAACCATGGAATTATTTGTTGTAAAAGAGGAATGAGATGCATTGCCATGATCTCCGCGTGTTACAATATTCAACAAAATTAATAGTTTTCTGATGTTTTGCTGATTGGTCGTGGCAGATTTGGCGAAAATGACGTGAAATTTCCAGGAGAGACACTAACAAAATCCCAGTTAGTGTCTCTCCTGGAAATTTAACGTCATTTTTCCCAAATCTGCACGACCACTTCCTTGTAAATCCTTTCATAATGAGCTTCCATTCCCATTGTACCAGCAGTTTATATAAACAATGAATCGACCAAATGAATAACAGAATTGCGTTCAGATATTTCGGTGCGGTCAGTAACCCTTCAATATACTTACTTAATTACTCACTTACTTACTTAACTACTTACTTACTTACTCACTCACTCACCTACTTACTTATATACTTACATACATCCTTACTTACTTAATTACTTACATACTCACTCATTCACTCACTCACTTACATACTTACTTAATTACTGATACACTTACTTAATTACTTACTTACTAACTTACATAATTACTTACTTAATTATTTACTCACTCACTCACTTACTTACATACTTATTTACTGATATACTTACTTACTTAATTAGTTACTTACATACTTACTTACTTACTTAATTACTCACTCACTCACTTACTTACATACTTATTTAGTGACATACTTAATTACTTACTTACTTTATTACTTACGTACTTACTTATTTAATTAATCACTCACTCATTTACTTACATACTTATTTACTGACATATTTACTTAATTACTTACTTACGTATTTACTTAATTATTTACTAACTCACTCACTCACTCACTCACTCACTCACTCACTTACATACTTATTTACTGACATATTTACATACTTATTTATTTACTTACTTAATTACTTACCTATTTACTTAACCTTTTGACGCCTAATGTCAACTATAGTGGTCGTACCGCTCCGCTATCCTCTAAAGTTGCATTTTATATATTTATTCAACAAATATAGGCAATGAATATTTTAAACACGGTATATATTCTCCGTTTTTTTCTCTACAAAATGCAGTTTGTTTCATAATTCTAATGTATTTGGTTCCTGTACTTTTCACTTTTTATATACAGGTGTGCTAAAATTTAAAAAAATAATTCCGGCGCCAAAAGGTTAATTACTTACTTACTTACTTACTCAATGCAGCACAGTCCTTCTTGAGAAGCTAACCGGTTCTCAGCTAGTCAAGAAATTCCCCTCATTTTTATGGAACCCGAAGGTTCATTACCGCGTTCACAGTGCCCGGCACCTGTCCCTTTCCTGAGCCAGCTCGATCTAGTCCATACCCCCACATTCCACTTCCCGAAGATCCATCTTAATATTATCCTCACATAACCCTTCAATATGCACGGGGGATATATGGAACCACACTTGCAACCTGTCAGCGTTACAGTTTACATCATTCACTGAAGTAAATTATCTGGATGTCTCCCAAAATATACTGACCAGATTTTCATCGTCTTATATAATTCATGTTCAGCCAATAATTTGTGATGTTTAGCCTATTTACTTGATAGAGTTAAGCTACATGAAACATGAATTTAAAAAATTTTTTTTTCACATTCGTACAGTGCATCTTGATATTATCAAAGTTTTATTTATTCGCCAAACGATTCACTAGTGAGTTGTCTTAAAACAATATTAAAATTTACATTAAAATTTACATTAAAATAGCTCCGACATGTTTCGGTGTTACAGTTACACCATCATCTGGGAGTGCATTAATTGGTGCTTACTAAAGTTACTGTTGTTAAAATAGTACATTAAAATACATCTGTGTTTGGTTAATACGGCGGTGGTGTGGCTGCATATATTAGGTTCTTATTGGTGTATGTGTGTTGTACTGTTCGGCAGCAGGCTAATTAATGCGCTCCCTGATAATGATGTAACTGTAAAACCTAAATATGTCGCAGCTGTTTTAATGTAAATTTTAATGTTGTTTTTAAGACGACTCACTGGTGCATCGGTCGGTGAATAAATAAAACTTTGATATTAATTTTTTGGTTGATTGTTCCCTTAAGTGGCATTTTATCAGCTCCATTAATGGACGCAATATAAATAAACCCCTGTTATTTGCATAAAATATTTACTATACTGAAAATTATTTGAATAACATCGGTGTGTTAATATATAGTTATTTTATTAATTTACTATTTTTTTAAAGTATAACTTTATTTCAGAAAGCTAAGGTAGAATTTAGCTACTTCTTAGATAAGGGCTGATGTTCTTAAAACCTTAAATTCAATACAAATATATTGTAAAATCATTGATACGAAGTTTTGTCAAAATCTGGCGATATTACTGATATTTGTTTTTCACGTGCTATCTAGAATTGCTTTATGATTATGTTGTCTATTTTTTACTACATTGTAACGAATTTAAAAAAAAAGATTCGAAAACGCTGATTGATTGATTTATTGGCCACCTAGAAGAACAAAAATGTCGCCGTACATATTTGAGGCTTTCAGGGCTCTGAGTAATTTACATTTTGTCTTTGTGGGTTTCGAAATGGTTTAAATTGGTGCGCGGTTCTGATTGGGGTGGATTCCGTAGCCGAATTTGCGAATACTGCTTACAGCGTGCAGAATTACCAGACACATTCGGAGAATATATTCGTGCTCATACCGCGCATTAATTGACAATATATATTTCTAACGTATCCAATTCTATTTTATGGAGTTCCATATATCAAGGGTTACCAGAAGAATTAATAGTTGTATTTTCAATTTTAATTCATTTTCAAGCCATTTTCATATTTTATACGTATTTGCTTAAAGTAATACTCCCTGAAGATGTCTAGTAGTGAATCGAAGCATTTTCGAAATATTTTTCAAATGTAAAACCTGTCAAATGAAACACTATCAATTTTGTCTTAGTCACGTTAGATGGTGAAACGAGTTTCGAAATATCCACCGACATTGTAACGCAACCGCTGAGCACACCGGCTAGCTATTTCTATACCATTAAATAATTTAAATACAGTTCTATACCCAGACCGTTGTTACCGTATCAACCTAAGCATTAAACCACGGTATTCGATCAGCCAGCGCAACATCACTCTGTGTGAACTGCGCTGTTACGTACGAACAGACGGTTAGCAGCGAGGGAAGTATGAAGGCTGTGCCCCACACTATTGATCACAGCGCCACAGACACGAGCACACAGTGTGAGAGAGAGAGACACACACTAGAACTTCTAATACGCAAACACAGCAATCTAGAATGTGCCTAGATAAACAGCAGACGCTGGGGACGGACAGAAAACATGACAACGGTGTGGTTGACTGGTTAAGTGAAAACATAAATACATATTAATTAAAAAGAACGGAGTTCAGGCTTCAGCCGCCATGTAAATGATGCCTTAGCTCTTCTGAGATCTTACGCAGAGTAGACTGTCAGTTCGTTATCGACGTTTCTGGACGACCTATCTGTCCCACCATCAAGTGGTAGTGTTTTTACCAATTTTTGGGACAACCTATCAGGTCCATCTTCAAGTGACACCTTCTAACCGACGTTTGGGTAAAACATGTTGGGTCCCATAGGTTTAGAATCAGCCACACAATTCTCTAAATATGTATAGGGTCATCGCAAAAGATGGACGGGGTTGTCTGTCTCGATTTACTTGAACAGTACGTGTTTCCACAGATTGAAACCTTCGAACAAGAAATTGTAAGTAGGGTTATTTTTATGCAAGACGGAGCTCCTCCCCATTTCAGTTGCTTTGTGA
>Ga0123354_10021028_pt1 | contig 10276 bp, 4 predicted proteins | sample TergutLab28metaG_2_FD_97872 | JGI IMG/M metagenome (GOLD analysis project Ga0123354, IMG submission 97872) | Labiotermes labralis P4 segment gut microbial communities from Petit-Saut dam, French Guiana - Lab288 P4 | ecosystem: Host-associated > Arthropoda: Insects > Digestive system > Gut ...
AAAACCGAACATGAATGATATTACAGACATCATTATGCCTGCGGCAGCAAACCCCATGTACTGCATCCTCTCTTTCGTCGGGAAATGGTGCGCCAAGCTGATAGAGAACCCTCCTATTACCATGCCCGTCGCTCCCAGGATAGCTGACAAAAGAGAATAATCCGAAAGCAGGAACACTACCGCCGTGCCAATTATGCCGCAGACCAGAGAGACCAGCACGAACCCCATGGGGTTTCTGGGAAGGCCGTTGTAGTCATCATACATTTTTCATTACACCCGGACACAGATTCCGCTATACTGATAAAGACATTTCCAATCAGATCGGCAAACGGAACAGGCATTCCATCTTTACTCTGACCGCGCCGAACCGCATCGTCTCGTCCTTCCTTTCGGAGTTTATGAGATCGAATCCTTTGAATATCCCTTTCATGTCCTCTTCGTTGTAATACCTGTACTCGATGCCGTTGCCCCTCGTGTTCCTGTCCGAGCCCTCGGCCCTCATGTCCCCTACGGCGAACGATCTCACAAAGACTAGCCCGCCGGGCACCAGCACGCGCGATATCTCTTTTACAGTGTCCCTTACCTGCGTTTCGTTCAGATGCTCGAGCAGATGCACCGCTGCGACAGCGTCAAAATAGTTGTCCGGGAACGGCATGCGGTCGCATTCCGCGATGGTGAACTTCGCTTTATCGCCGAATACGCTTATGCAGTGGCTTATCGCCGAGGGCGAAAAATCAAGCCCTGTCGTATCCATTCCCGATTTTATCAAAGCGGCAGTGGTCTTGCCTGTGCCGCACCCTACGTCCAATACCTTTGATCCGGGTTCAAGGTCAAGGTCTATTTTTCCCATCCCTCTCCACGGCCGCCTATGCTCTTTATAGAACCTTTCCCAGCAATCGAGCTGGTTGTCGTCCTGGTTTGGTGGAGGATCCTGCATACTAAAGATAATATTCTAATAAATAATAAAACCAACATAAGGAAAATCATACCGGCATGCGCCGGAAGGTGGTAGAGAGTGTACTGGAACGCTGATATTGAGTGTATGCCTGTTGAAGAGATGAAAAAACTTCAATACGGGAGCATCAAGGCTCTTGCCGACAAGCTATACAATTCCAACAAATTCTACCACGACAGAATGAAAAACGCCGGCGTACGGCCGGACGACATACGGTCGCTTGATGACGTAAAGAAACTTCCTTTCATGTACAAACAGGACCTCAGGGACAATTATCCGACAAAGATGTTCAACGTCCCTAATTCAGAGATAGTAAGATTCCACGCCTCATCGGGCACAAGCGGAAAACCCACGGTCGTGGGGTACACCGAGAACGACCTCGCTTATTGGACGGAAGCTCTGGCAAGGTCCCTTACTTCGATAGGGATCGGCAAGGGGGACATCCTGCAGGTGTCATACGGCTACGGCCTGTTCACGGGCGGGCTGGGGCTGCATTACGGCGCGGAAAAAGTAGGCGCGTCCGTTGTCCCGACCAGTACGGGCAACACAGAGAGGCAGCTTGAGCTCATGCAGGACCTGGGAGCGACCGTGATAGCCTGCACCCCGTCATACTTGATACACATGAACGATGTGGCCGCCAAGATGGGCATCGATATCAGACGCGATACCGACCTGAAAAAAGCGGTGCTCGGCGCGGAGCCGTGGACGGAAAGCATGAGGGTGAAGATAGAGAACTCGATGGGGATCAAGGCCTATGACATATACGGAACGTCCGAACAGGCGGGCCCGATGTTCACCGAATGCGAAGAAAGGAACGGCATCCACATCGGCGGGGACATAATGTACGTGGAGATCCTCGACCCTGAGACAGACGAACAGCTGGAGGACGGCGAGAGGGGAGAATTGGTAGTGACAATGCTCAAAAAAGAAGCCCTGCCCATGGTCAGGTTCAGGATCAAGGACATCACGTCGATAATAAAAGATGATTGCGCATGCGGAAGAACGTCGCCGAGGATCTCCAGAATAACCGGCAGGTCCGACGACATGCTGATCGTACGCGGTATAAACGTGTTCCCCTCGCAGATAGAATATACTCTGATGAGGATACCGGAGATAGGCAATCAGTATATGATAGAGGTTACAAGGGAAGGGGCTCTCGACCACGTGAAGATACAGGTAGAACTCAGACCCGAAATGTTCAGCGACAGGGTAACGGACATGATGCTCCTGAAAACGCGCATAGAGACCGAACTCAAAAAACATCTGGACATCGCTGCCGTTGTGGAGCTGAAAGCCCCGGGTGAACTCCCGAGGTTCGAAGGTAAGGCAAAAAGAGTGATAGACAAAAGGGTGATCTAATGGAAAATGAGAATATAATCACGCAGCTTTCGATTTTCGTCAGCAACGAGCCCGGGCGTCTGGCGGCCATCGCCGGGGTACTGAAGGAATTCAGCATCAATGTGAAGGGGCTCAACCTTGCCGAGTCGTCAGAGTTCGGCATACTGAGGGCCATTGTCGATGATCCCGAGGAAGCTTACGAGAAGATCAGGCTCAAAGGCGTCATCGTGAAAAAGACCGATGTTATCGGGATCGAGATGAAGGACCCGCCGGGCTCTCTCTTCGAAGCAGCGGACGTCCTGGGGAAAGCGGGGATAAACGTTGAGTACGGATATGCGTACAGCGGCAGGAACATGAACTCTCTTTTTGTCAGGGTCGACGATACGGAGAACGCGATCGGGGTCCTGAAAAAGGCCGGGATAAAACTGATCAAAAGATCGGAGATATGAAACGATGGGTAACCTGAATGTTGCCGTCCTCGGAGCGAAGGACCTTGCCGAAAAGATAGGTAAAAAAGGCACCGTTACCGACGTGACCTTCTTTGAGATCAAAAGAGGGAACGACTCGGTCACTTTGATCGAGCCGTCCAAATATCCGGAGAAACTGTCATCGCTATTCTATTCCGTCGGCATGTCCGAATTCGCCATACTAGCTGTGGACAAGATCGACGCCTCGTTGGGAGAATCCATCGTGATGGCGGACCTTTTCAAAATAAAGAAAGGGTGGATAATACTGAGGAACTACATTCAGAAAGAGCAGCTTGCGCCGCTTATAGCGGGTACATCTCTGGAAGGCTATGCGTACATCGAGGAGGACCATATCAAAATGAGGGAGGACATCCTCGACATCGCCCAGAAGGAGAAACGCGTGCCCGGGAACGGTACATGCGGGTCCTGCCCCGTCGACAGCCACTTTAACGTCAAAGGAGTGGGGACGGTGGTCCTCGGGTCGGTAATAGACGGTTATTTCAGGAAACACGACAAGATGCAGGTATTCCCTCTCAAGCGGGAAGTGGTCCTGAAATCGATACAGAAACACGACATCGACGCGGACGACGGCGTTAAGGGAGACCATGTCGGGCTGGCCCTGAGAGGCATAGAGTCTGACGAACTGGACCGCGGGTACGTGCTTACCACAGACCCGTCCATGAAAATGACCAGAAAGACCACTGTGAAAGCGGAACTTATCAAATATTGGCCTTCGCCGCTGAAAGAAGGCATGGTCCTTCACATTGGCCACTGGATGCAGATGGTCCCCTGCCGCATTGCCGCGGTGGATAACGGAAGCGACTTCAGGAACCCGGCCCTGACCATAGAGCTGGAGACGGACATCATACACAAGCCCGGAGACAGCGGCATCATGATGTACCTGGAAGGCGGGAAGCTGAGGATCGCAGGCTCGATCAAGCTCGAATGATCATTCGGAGCCGTTCATAAGATGGCTTCACCTGAACCGTGCATAACGATCGCCCCGGGGAAACGGCAACGGCCTTAAATATAATTTAAAGGGGGCCTGCGGCCCCTTGGTTTAAAATTTGTTTTGGATCCATGGTCTGACGCACTTGATGGTCACGTCGTCAATGATCTCTCCCTTGGGTATGATGAACATCCCTTCCTCTCCCGGACGGATGGTCTTCCATTCTCCGTCATCTCCGACGCGGTAGGATACCGTTCCAGAGAACCCTCCGGGTATCCGGAACTCATACTCGCTCTTCCTGTGCGCCCTGTTGTCACCGGCCACGGTCGCAATGGCTACGTCGGGCTTGATCACATCATAATATCTTCTGTAGAAGAATATGAACCACCAGAGGAAGAGACCTGCGAGGATCAGCGGTACGATGATCCACAGCGGAGGGATTGTGCCGCCTTCTCCGCCTTCGCCACCATCGCCACCGTCGCCACCGTCGCCTCCATCGCCGCCGTCGTCTCTTGTGAAGTGGAGCTCGATGTATAAGGACTCCATCGTATCATGCACAGAATAGTCTGAATCCCTGTGTATGCCCTTTACGTCATCCCATCCGCTGAATTCGTACCCCTCATCGGCAAATGCCCTGAGAGCAACATCTCCGTGCAGCTGGAGATTTACCGGCGCGGTATACAGCTGGAAGGGGGCGCCGTTGATACTGTATTCCGCGTGGCCGCTTCCCTCCACGACACTGACTGTCAGAGTTATCGCGGTCCCCTGACCTCCGCTGCCGGTCACCTTAATGGTGTGGTTCGCATTCACGTTGGTGAAGGTGTAGTATCCGAGGGCAATTTCTTCCTGGGACAGGGCCTCTCCGTTGACCGTGACAGCACTTATGTGGTATCCGGGGTTGGCAGAGAAGTTGAACGTTCTGCTCCCTCCTCCGGCGACCGTAACGGTCCCGCTCGGAGAGATGCTTGCCCCTCCGTCGGCTGTTGCTGTGATGTAGTATTGCTTGGGCGGGTTGCTCGGCCCGGCGCCGCTGGGTACGAAGTGTGAAGTGAACGTTACCTCTCCGGGGTATCCGTCAAGGCTGAGCACGCCCGTCTTGGCTGTTGTGGACACTGTCATCGAACCGTCTTCCCACTCCTGGAAGGAGTATGAAGGCATTGCCGCATTGAGGGTCACAGTCTCTTCGGCGGAGACCAAGAACGGCGTGTCGTTGTAAGGCTGCAGCGCCGTCAGGCTCCCGATCGTGTAAGAGAGGTTTGCGCCGGGCGGCTCCGAATCGAGGATGACGGTCAGCACGTTCCCGGTTGCCGTGTATCTCGCTGTGAACGTTACCGATGCTCCGTATCCGGACAGGGCGATCGTGTTCGTCTCGGCACTGAAGGATATTATCTTCGCTCCGTCGTCCCACCTCAGGAAGGTGTATCCTGCGGCGATCTCTGCTTTGGTGCTCAGGACCTCATTCTTAGCGACCTTGAACGGCGTACCGTCGTATTGTTTCTCCGCCAGGCTTCCGATGGTGTAGTAGAGGCTTGCCCCGACCGGCACCGAAACAAGGGTGACCGTCAGGGTGTTCGCCACCGTAGCGAAGTTCGCGGTGAACGTTACCGCTCCGGTGTATCCGTCGAGGCTGAGCGCAGTTGTAGCGGCGTCCAGAGAGACGATCGCCGAACCGTCATCCCACCTCAGGAAGCTGTATGAGGCCATGACCGCATTAAGGGACAAGGTCTCATCGACCGAGACCTTGAACGGCGTGTTGTTGTAAGGCACCATTACCGTCAGGTTTCCGATCGCGTAAGTGAGGCTTGCACCCGGCGGTACCGACCTGAGAGTGACCATGAGCGTGTCGCCGGACAAAGCAAAGTTCGCAGTGAACGTTACTGAACTGGCATATCCTGACATACTGAGCGCGTTGGTCTCAGGGGTCAGCGATACTATCTTCGCTCCATCGTCCCACCTCAGGAACTCATATCCTGCCAGATCCGCATTTAGGGTCAGTGTCTCACTGGGAGAGACCTTGAAGGGCGTGTCGTTGTAAGGCTCCGGCACCGTCAGACCGCCGATGGTGTAGAATAGGTCTGCTCCAGGCGGCACCGATGCCAGTATGACGGTCAGCGCGGTCCCCGCCGTAGCGAAGTTCGCCGTGAACGTTACCGACCCGGCATATCCGGACATGCTGAGCGCGCTCGTCTCGGCATCGAGAGATACAATCTCCTTGCTGTCGTCCCATCTCAGGAATTCGTATCCGGCCATGGCCGTGATGAGGGTCAGTGTCTCATCGACCGATATCCTGAACGGCGTGTCGTCGTATGGCTGCGGCACCGTCAGGGTGCCGATGGTGTAGGAAAGGTCCGCGCCCGACGGTATTGACTGCAGGGTGACTGTCAGAACATCGTCCGTCAAGGCGTATCTTGCGTAGAATGTTACAGATGAACCGTATTCATATGGGTTAGCCCAGGCCAACTGCCAGTCTAACCCCATATAGACTGCATCTTCGCTCTCTAGCATCTTTTCTCCGTCATCCCACCTCAGCAGAGTATAATCGTCCACCTCGTCCTCTGCCAAAATGAACAGGAATTCATTCCTTGCGACCGAGAAAGGCCCAGTGTCTTTGAAGTGTGCAATGTATGCGTCCCCGTCAGTGTTAATCACATATATTACGAGGTCCGCATCGACTGTGGCAGGGTCAGCGACAAGGGTGATCACCAGCGCGTCCCCCGCCGAAGCGAGGTTCGCAGTGAACGTCACATAATCAGTGTATATGGACAGATCTGGTACTTCTGCCACAGAATCCAGAGAGATGACATTCGTCATGTCGTCCCCCCACCTGAGGAAGTCGTATCCTGTCGTATCCACGCTGAGGGTCAGTATCTCTTCGGTAGAGACCATGAACGGCGTGTCGTTGTAAGGCTGATAGGCCAGATTTCCGATCTTGTAGGAAAGGCTCGCGCCTTCCGGAACCGACTTGAGGGTCACTTCCAGCGCGTCCCCGCCGCTTCCGCCGCCGGTGGTCCCGCTGTAAGCGTAGTTGGCGGTGAATGTGACGGATGTTGTGTAGCCGGCCATAACGATCGTGTTGGTCACGGAGGTAAGCGATACTATCTTCGCAGCGTCGTCCCACCTCATGAAGGTGTAGTCCGTAACATCGCCAGCCGTGAGGGACAGCGTTTCGTTCTTCGAAACATTGAACGGCGTGTTGTTGTAGGGCACCGGCACCGTCAGGGTGCCGATGGAATAGGACAGGGCAGCGCCGGTCTCGGTGGGCATGTACTGCAGGGTGACCTCGATCACGTCCCCCGCCGCAGCGAAGTTAGCTGTGAATGTAACCTGATCGGTGTACGCGGACAAACTGAACGCAGTTGTCTCGGCGGCAGTGGATATTATCTTGTTCCCGTCGTCCCACCTCAGGAAGGTCTGCGCAGGCATGACCGCGTTGAGGGTCAGGTTCTCGGTCTTAGAGGTCATGAACGGCGTGCCGTTGTAAAGCTCCGGCACCGTCAGGGTGCCTATGGTGAAGTATAGGTCTGCTCCGGGCGGCACCGATATTAGTGTCACTTCCAGCGCATTCTCGTCGGTTCCGCCGGTTCCGTTTGTGGCGTAGTTGGCGGTGAATGTGACGGATGCTGTGTAACCAGTCAGGCCGATCGCGTTGGTCACGGAGGTAAGCGATACTATCTTCGCTCCGTCGTCCCACCTCAGGAAGGCGTAGTTCGTAACATCGCCAGCCGTGAGGATCAGCGACTCGTTCTTCGAGACCATGAACGGCGTGTTGTTGTAAGGCACCGGCACCGTCAGGGTACCGATGGTGTATGACAGGGCCGCGTTGGCGGCTGCCGGCACATACTGCAGGGTGACCTCAAGCTCATCCCCCGCCGCAGCGAAGTTCGCTGTGAACGTCACCGAATCGGTGGTGTACACGGACATGCTGAGCGCGGCTGTCCCGGCGGCGGTGGATATTATCTTGTCCCCGTCGTCCCACCTCAGGAAGGTGTATGTGGGCATGTCCGCGTTGAGGATCAGTGTCTCTTCGGTAGAGACCATGAACGGCGTGCCGTTGTAAAGCTCCGGCACCGTCAGACCTCCGATCGTGTAGGAGAGGCTTGCGCCGCCCGGAACCGACATGAGGGTCACTTCCAGCGCGTCCCCGCCGCTTCCGCCGCCAGTGGTCCCGCTGTAAGCGTAGATGGCGGTGAATGTGACTTGTGTTCCGTAGCCGGTCAGGCCGATCGCGTTGGTCACAGCACTTAGCGATACTATCTTCGCCGCGTCATCCCACCTCATGAAGGTGTAGTCCGTAACATCGCCCGCCGTAAGGGACAGCGACTCGTTCTTCGAGACCATGAACGGCGTGTTGTCGTAAGGCACCGTAAGGGTGCCGATGGTATAGGACAGGGCCGCACCGATGTCATTGGGCACGTACCGCAGGGTGACTTGAAGCGCGTCCCCCGCCGCAGCGAAGTTCGCTGTGAACGTCACCGAATCGGAGTACACGGTCAGGTCAAGCACTTCTGCCTGGGCGGCGGTGGATATTATCTCGCTCCCGTCATCCCACCTCAGGAAGGTGTATGTAGGCATGTCCGCGTTGAGGGTCAGGGTCTCCTCGGTAGAGACCATGAACGGTGTGCCGTTGTAAAGCTCCGGCACCGTCAGGCCTCCGATCGTATAAGAGAGGCTTGCGCCGCCCGGAACCGACATGAGGGTCACTTCCAACAAGTCTCCGCCGCTTCCGCCGCCGGTGGTCCCGCTGTAAGCGTAGTTGGCGGTGAAAGTGACTTGTGTTCCGTAACCGGTCAGGCCGATCGCGTTGGTCGCAGCGCTTAGCGATACTATCTTCGCTCCGTCGTCCCACCTCATGAAGGTGTAGTCTGTAACAACGCCCGCAGTGAGGAACAGAGACTCGTTCTTCGAGACCGTGAACGGCGTGCCGTTGTAGGGCACCGGCACCGTCAGGCTCCCGATGGTATAGGACAGGGCCGCACCGATGTCACTGGGCACAAACAGCAGTGTGACCACAAGAGCGTCGCCGGATGTGGCGAAGTTCGCTGTGAACGTCACCGTGCCAGTGTACACTGACAGGTCGGGTATTGCTGTTTCGGCTGTGGTAGATATTATCATGCTCCCGTCATCCCACCCAAGTAAGGTGTATGAGGGCATGGCCGTGTTGATGGTCAGGGTCTCTTCTACAGAGACCATGAACGGCGTTGCGTTGTAGGGTTGGTATGCCAGGCCTCCGATCTTATAAGAAAGGACCGCGCCGCCCGGCACCGACATGAGGGTCACTTCCAGCGCATTCTCATCGGTTCCGCCGGTTCCGTTTGTAGCGTAGTTGGCGGTGAATGTGACGGATGCTGCGTAACCTGTCAGGCCGATCGCGTTCGTCGCTTGGCTGAGCGAGATTATCTTCGCTGCGTCATCCCACCTCAGGAAGGTGTAGTTCGTAACATCACCTGCGGTGAGGTACAGCGACTCGTTCTTCGAGACCATGAACGGCGTGCCGTCGTAAAGCTCCGGTACCGTCAGGGTGCCGATGGTATAGGACAGGGCCGCACTGGCGGCGGTTGGCACATACAGCAGGGTGACCTCCAGTGCATCACCCGACGTGGCGAAGTTCGCTGTGAACGTTACCGAATCGGCGTATACGTCGAGGGCGAAGGAGGTTGTCGCTGCTGCGAGAGATATTATCTGGTCCCCGTCGTCCCACCTCAGGAAGGTGTATGTGGGCATGGCCGCGTTGAGGGTCAGCGTCTCTTCGGTAGAGACCATGAACGGCGTGCCGTTGTAAAGCTCCGGCACCGTCAGGCTTCCGATCGTATAGGAGAGGCTTGCGCCGCCCGGAACCGACCTGAGGGTCACTTCCAACAAGTCCCCGCCGCTTCCGCCGCCGGTGGTCCCGCTGTAAGCGTAGTTGGCGGTGAATGTGACAGATGCTGCGTAACCGGTAAGGCCGATCGCGTTGGTCACAGCGCTTAGCGATACTATCTTCGCTGCGTCGTCCCACCTCATGAAGGTGTAGTCCGTAACGTCGCCCGCAATGAGGAACAGCGACTCGTTCTTAGAGACCGTGAACGGCATGTTGTTGTAAGGCACCGGCACCGTCAGGTTCCCGATCGTATAGGACAGGTCCGCACTGGTGGCGGCTGGCACATACTGCAGGGTGACCAACAGGGTGTCTCCCGACGTGGCGAAGTTCGCTGTGAATGTAACCGAATCGGCGTATCCGTCGAGGGCTAATGAGGATGTCTGTGCTGTGAGAGATATTATCTGGTCCCCGTCATCCCACCTCAGGAAGGTCAGCGTGGGCATGACCGCGTTGAGGGTCAAGGTCTCTTCGGTAGAGACCATGAACGGCGTGTTGTTGTATGGCTCCGGCACAGTCAGGGTGCCGATGGTGTAGAATAGGTCCGCCCCCGGCGGCATTGACACAAGAGTTACTTCCAACAAGTCCCCGCCGCTTCCGCCGCCGGTGGTCCCGCTGTAAGCGTAGTTGGCGGTGAATGTGACAGATGCTGTGTAACCTGTCAGGCCGATCTCGTTAGTCACGGAACTGAGCGATATTATCTTCGCTGCGTC
>Ga0123354_10021030_pt1 | contig 10276 bp, 16 predicted proteins | sample TergutLab28metaG_2_FD_97872 | JGI IMG/M metagenome (GOLD analysis project Ga0123354, IMG submission 97872) | Labiotermes labralis P4 segment gut microbial communities from Petit-Saut dam, French Guiana - Lab288 P4 | ecosystem: Host-associated > Arthropoda: Insects > Digestive system > Gut ...
GAAAAAACCTCAGTTAGGGTAGCACAATACCAGAACAATGAACAAAGACACTACAAGTGCCACGAACAGCACCATACAAGAACAGAAGCACCCTACAAGACATGAACCAGCACAATACAAGAACAATGAACAAGCACCAGAACAATGACATTCAATACCCTCCCTAACAAGAGTATCACAACACGATATATATATTTTTTTCATATTATATGATAATATGAAAAAAAAAAGGTATAGCCAGACAGTCCACAAATGGCAGTATTATTGCGTAGAAATTATGCGCTTTGCATGTCGGATAAGTACAGCAACAATACACAAACACACACTCATAATGTTGAATACTTATTGCTTCATAATTGATTAATTCCTTCCGATCTCGTAAAATGTTTTATGGCAAAACGTAAAAAAACTGAGAAACTGTGCAGTGACTTGCCCGTCATTACGATCTGTTCAGCCAAATTGTACAAACGCCTAAAGAAGTTCATGAGCAAAGGCATATTACTTTGTTTCAGTGTAGTGTTTATATGTAACGCGTGAAAAGGGTGCATATTAGTTGGAATATAATTTATTTCGAGAACTGTTAAGTATAATTTGCATTGCTGCCGGTGGCACAATTTTACGATAAAAGCATTTTCGTGCAACACTCAATAACACTCAGTATCTTCACATAGCTGACAGTGATATGGAACTCAACAACACACACAGGACGCACTAATGCGTTTCTATTGCAAAATGTTAAGCGATCGCTCCACAGAGTTACGTTATACGTACGTTCTTATCAAGTTAATTCCGGTTCTTCCAAACGTTAAAGTTAACGACCAACCATTAAAGAATTAACAATAGTAATATGGCAGTTGCTCTTTTCATACCCTGTTTGGTACAAAGGGTAATATTGTTATAACTTATATCATATGGGTGTGAAACGTAATGTCTTCTCAAGCAGGAAGAATCCATATTACCGTTTTTGAAAATACAGTTCGCGAGGAGATATTTGAAAGTAAGAACGACACAGTAAATATGCAATATACAAACAAGGTCTTCGTGACTTTCACAGGTCAAACTATGTCCTTAAGGAGGTAAATACATATGAAGCTTGGAAGGCCGGAGCGTGTGCCTTGATTGAAGGAGACGTAAGGAATACTGGCTGGGGAATATTCTGAAGAACAGTACCGGCCTCCATCTTAGCGACAGATTCAGTTTGGCAAAGCCGGATAGTGACACCCCTGACTGTATCGGTTGGGCAACAACGGCACTGAACCTTACGGTCCTTTTATCATGGTTGCAGTTCAACGCAGTTTCACATGTTTATATTCTGAATTTAAAATATGCCTACGAAGATAAAAATGTATGAAAAATTCGTCGCTTGTTTGAAGATTCTTAAGGCAAAACTCTTTAAAATGGCTTCGACATCGCCGCGGTGCCCACACCGTCCGCCGAGGTGCTGGATTTGTAACAAGAATTTCACAACTCTCTCAGGACTCCTAAAGGAAGTCCTTTCTGAAACTTTTGACATCATTTCCTCATTGAAGCCAACTTAGCACCTATTTTGTACTTAAAGTACTTCTGCCCTGTCGTAAATCATTATTTACTAACTACTGTTATTAGTTCCCAAATTTCTCCTAGAAAATTTATGACGATATAATCACATTAGGATCGACTTTATCTTTCTCAGTTCGCGTATTTAGTATTCTGTCTCTCTTATGACATTAGAAGGTATTTGGTGAAATTACAGTAGTGTTGCTCAATTATTACACCAACCACTGCACATATATAAAATTTATAAAATTTACACATTAAAACATTAAAAACGCTCCGACATGTTTCGGTCCTAAGACCATCCTCAGGGAGCTATATCTTCCTCGCTAAAGTCACACTAGAAATAGTCACAAATTAATTTCCTCTTCAGCTGTTTTGCTCTGCACATCTTGTTAAACCATATTGCTGCATTTGCGGCAATATGGTTTAACAATATGGTTTAACAAGATGTGCACAGCAAAACAGCTGAAGGCGAAATTAATATGTGACTATTTCTAGTGTGACTTTAGCGAGGAAGATATAGCTCCCTGGTGATGGTCTTAGGACCGAAACATGTCGGAGCGTGTTTAATGTTTTAATGTGTAAATTTTATAAATTTTAAATATGTGCAGTGGTTGGTGTAATAATTGAGTAACTAGACAACATGCACGGTGTAACAATGAAAATACAGTAGTGTTGCTTATACCCTAAAACATTGTGTTCCGCTGCTACTTCTTATTTATATTGAACGTATTAAGAACTGCAACGTCGCCAAACTGTTTTCTTTCAATCAGAGAGTACTATCATCCAACATGCAGAGTATTCATGTAACAGACATCGTGTGTGGCACTGTACTGTACGGTTTCGGACGCGTTTCCCGTTTTTGTCATGTCCTTATTTTCGTTCCCTCGATGTTGAAGTGTGGGAATTTTTCTGTTGCCCTTAGAAGCACCAGCACGGCATAAAACGCTAAACGAAGATTTCCTACGGCTCAGCCAAATGTGCCAAACCACAATTACTGTAGTTTTGTTTGCACAAATTAACATGCATGTTTATCCATTTCATGTGATTTTAAGGACACGAAAAATACATTTACGGACACAAACCAGCCTTTGCATTTTAACTGTAGGAATGGCAGAAACTTGTGTTTCTCACAGACGGAGGTTTTAAAGAATAATGTTTGGTTTAAACAGAACAGTTTCGCCGTAGTGTATAAAATTCTGGAACGTTAAGAAGCCTGAATTACGCAAAGAGTACACCTTACTTTGCTTAATACGGATTTCAGACGAAAGATAAACAACAATACCGGAGCTTCAATGTAATATTTAACTAGACGTATTTTATTTCACAATTCGGACAGAAGACGACCAGTTCACTTCGTCCCAACTGATACCTTAAATTTTATATCCATAAAAGAATTTCAATTACTGTTTGAAAACAAGCATATTCCATAGTCGTCTTCCTGCAATAAGTGCAATCCTCACACAAAGGCTTACAAGGCACTACAGACACTAAGTTTTGTAGCCGGTTTCATAATGAAGAAGAAACTCTAACCTTTTAATTAACAGCACCTTTTACATCCAAATGCGGAATGTTTCCTTTCATCCCTTTCTCTCAGCTCTTAGTTTCTTTGTATGTTTCTGTCTTTTGACCTACAAATTCATATTCTGGAAAGGTTTCCCCAGATATATGCATTGTACAGTTTTTTAATGAAATGTTGACAATTCTGATAAGAATTCTGTTTCATATAAGTTTCGCTAGTAACTGATTCTTAGTCCAGAATCGCTCCTCACTTCTGACTCTTCTTTAAAACTCCAGATGTCTCTACTGTCTGTGATCTCTTCTGTTGTTACAGTGGGCTTCGGTCGCTTCGTGGTTTTTCCGCCCTGAATCTTCACCACTCACCTGCACCACTACAAACACCAACACTACATCTACCGGCAGTTCCTGCACCACCAGAACTACCAATACCATCACCAGTAGATCACCCGCTGATCCCGCAACCATCGGCGACAGGCACTTCGCCCTCGCGCCTACCATTTGCACGGTAAATTTCATACAGATCTGTCTGCTTAAAGCACTCTTGATTTTTACTTCTGGTTCACTTGAGCGCTTCATCTCTGTACTGAGCTTTTCATACTGGATGCCACCAGAGCTCCAGAATAACTTGGTGAAAATCGACGCTTGTTTGAGCTGTGCAGAGACGGACGAAATGTAAATAATAATAATAATAATAATAATAATTTGGAAGCTTTACTATGAAAACATTCGATAGATTCACTACAAAAGACAGATATACTTGGAACATCACACATAATACGGAAAGTACTGCAGAGTGAAGCTTGAAGCCTGAGCGGTGGGGATCACCGCTGGTTCAAGAGAAGTACTAGGAAGAAAAGGCTTGTGACGAGAGACATCAATATAATAATAATAATAATAATAATACCTATAGACCCCGTATGTGTGGTTTGTTTCAGGTATATAATTCTAAATACACCGTATGAGTGTAACAAATAAACATGACATATTATTATTATTATTAGTAGTAGTAGTAGTAGTAGTATTTCTTTACATACGGCTTGGCAAAAGCAAACACCCACCAACAAGACTGCTATATTAAATGCAGTCTACAATACACGTATAACATTTCGGTTCAATTATTATTTAGGTAGTATTAATGTGCTAGTCTAACAGCGCAATGATCAATTACAGGAGTAACACATAATAATAATAATAATAATAATTTGCATTTATTTATAATATGACTTGCCAAAAGCAAATAGTCTGTAAGAAGCGAGCGCTACTCAGTGTGGCCTCTAGAAATACTATCACCACTACTACTATTACTACCACTACTACTATTACTACCACTACTACTATTACTACCACTACTACTACTACTGCTACTACTACTACTACTACTACTACAACTACCACCACCATAACAAAATTGTATTATTATTATTATTATCACCATCATCATCATCATCATCACCACCACCACCATCATCATCACCATCATCATCATCACCACCACCATCATCATCATCACCATCATCATCATCATCACCACCACCACCATCATCATCATCATCATCATCATCTAACAGCAAAAAGCAGCAAATGATATTTCTCCACATTAGGCCAGTGTAAACCTGGACTGTAATTCATTATACTTCCACATTTCTTCTCCGATGTTACTGTGCTTCTAGCTGATAATAATTCCGTTTAGATACTCGTAGAACTGCAGTACATGGCCTCCATGAAACACTTCTACAGATCGTAACAAAACGTGTCATTTTTGAGGTCACACAATTTCTTCAGCCCCTTTTGTGACTAACTTTATGGCCAGACAGATGGGATGCTGTAGACAAGTTCTTATGCAAAGTTACCAAAGTAGGCCTACATCTTGTTCTGCGCGCTTTAAATGTCTCCTTTATAGGATCGGCAGGATAAACGCGTCTGCTATAAAAAGCAACTGGACATTCCCGTTTCAAACTTATACAGCGGCCATGCCAAGGAACGTGTCTGGCCATACGCAAACTGCGCACTGGTGGCAGCCACTTCTACAGAACAGTGTCGCTTACGGCGTTGGTGTTGATGAACTGCAAGTATTCAGATTGCCTTCTAACCTAAATTTGTGCGATTTTCATAAACACTTCGACGCTGGTATTTCACAAAGCTAAAACATGAAGAATACCGCATTCTGAGATCCGTCGCCGTATAGTTTGGTAGAAGTGTACCAGCATTTCGAAAGAACCTGCTGCCTCCATCGTCAGGGTTCAACCCACGCAGCTTAATCCAAAATGCCTTCAAACCCAAGAAGAAGTCAGCTTTTCTCCAAATCTCTGACATATATTCAGCAAACTACACGGCGTCACATTCCAGAATTTGAAAGATAATGTAATGTGTAATGTATCATCATACCGCCATCACCACTATCAACATCATCCTTTCCAGTAGCAGGCCTTCTGGCCTATTGCGGTCTCGCACCATCTCTTTGAACATCTCCTTGACTGTCTTCTTTTGGAGACGTACAGAAACATCTGACTTGCTCGTCCGCAGCGTTCCATTCGATTTATATGTTGCAGCCGATTTCTGCTTTACTGTTGGAAGTTCTGCTATGGGTGTTATTTTAAGTTCCTTTGTGATTAATTAATTTCTTTTATGTTAAAAAATGACTATAGCTAGTAGTTTTTCTCAAAATTGTCATTTCTTCCTGCCTTCTGATGATCCAGGCTTCGCTGCCATACCTACCACTGGACTTGCCAAAACACATGGCAATGTATATGCGACAGAAATTATTACTGTCTCTAAATTCAATCGCTTCAGAATCATTTCAGAGTTGGCCGAGCCCAAGATTCGAGTTTTGGTTTTTACGTGAGGTTGTCACCTGGCTTCAAGAAACCAAAAATAAATTATTCAGGTGTCTTGCCTGCTGTCGGGAACGTAAACAAACTTGTTTCAGGCCTCACTTTAATGCGACAGGTGGAATAAAAATCACTAACAGCAGTAAATATGCCTTTCGACCGAAACCCCATTGCCACCATTGCATTAGGTACTGTATCTGTCTTGGACTGCACTGCAAATTCATTTCTTCCGTAATACTTGAGGTGTGTACAGGAAACTGTAGAATGATTTGAACTTAGTTGGCAGTGCAATAAAGGGGGGACGTCTTCGTACGTAATTGTAACTCGTTGTCCAAGTAACACTTGCAATACATGCACAGAGAACAGTACAATATTAAAATTATTCTTATAGAAATATGAAGTAACAATATGAACTGGATTCATGTGGCTGTGGAAAGGGTCCAGCGTCGGGCTGTTGTGAATGCGGTAATGGACACAAGCGTTCCACGAAGCGATTATTACGCACTCGAGAAGGATTTTGCTCCACAGCTGCAGTTCTCTGGATCGTAGTTCTAGGTCAAATAATGTGTACCTTCCCTGTTTGGGAAGCTGGAAATGTCACTGCGTCTCTTTATTGGACGTCACAGTGGTCACATGACACGACCACAAACATAAGCTACAAAACATTCTGTATGTTCAAGTGTTCTACCAAATAAGACAGTATCGACCGAAGGATTGGCAAATATTTGTCAGTCGACACGGTGTAACGTCGTAGAAAAGTCTTCCAATTTTTAGCAACAACGCAGGAAGGACCTTAAACCTGACATGCAAATCGTGAAAATATTTTTTTTTTCGTTGTTACGCCGTGCATGTTGTCAAGTCACTCAATTGTTATACCAACCACTGCACATATATAAAATTTATAATATTTTAAAACATTAAAAACGCTCCGACATGTTTCGGTCCCAGGACCATAATCAGGGAGCTATATCGTCCTTGCTAAAGTCACACTATAAAAAGTCACATTAATTTCGCTGTACCAGTTGAGTATTGTGGCAGCATACCGTGTTGTGTTTTGTTGCGAAGAGTGCCCTGTCACGGAAGTACGGATGTACATCCGTACTTCCGTGACAGGGCACTCTTCGCAACACAACACAACACAACACGGCATGCTGCCACAATACCCAACTGGTATTAATGTGACTTTTTATAGTGTGACTTTAGCAAGGATGGTATGGCTCCCTGATTATGGTCCTGGGACCGAAACATGTCGGAGCGTTTTTAATGTTTTAAAATATTATAAATTTTATATATGTGCAGTGGTTGGTATAACAATTGAGTGACGTCAAAATATATGTTAAAACTCTTAATGGCTGAGGCAGAAAAGTTTCCACGAGAGTCAGCTATTTTTTCGGGGGTTCTGGTTTCTAACCAATCAAGCTTCTGTCTCTCTCATGTCCGGTCGTTTAGTCATTGTTTCCCTCTCGAGTAATAATTATAGGTTAGATCAGGTAGACCTGACGTTTGGGTTGTGTTCCCGTTTAGACGTAAGGCATATGGCGGCAGAGAGCCCGGCCTGCTCCCCTGTTTTTCATTCTCACCTTTCCCTGCCACTTTCTTGGCACATCCTGCCTTTTATTAACTCCGCTAACAATCTAGTTTCCTTGTCAAGGAGATACGTAGAATTTGTGCTACTTACTTGTTCGTGCTGCTGTCTGTTGCACATCTCTTTCTAATTATTCTGTATCCGTCGAACACAACATGTATTTGTCATACAGAACCACCAGCGAGAAGCTAATCATAAACTTCCATCTAATGTTAGGTTACGAATGAGCGGATCTACACCTCCACTGCACCACACGCCTTCTTGGCCTGCGCAGCGAGAGTTTTACCTTTTTTATAAGAGAATGTGTGTTTATGAAATCAATTTATCCGTGCGTGCGTGCGTGTGTGTGTGTGCACGCGCGCGTGCGTGCAGGTATGAACACGCTGGAATAACTTGTTTCGGAAATGTTCCTAATGATATTCGCTGTAAAACGTTGGGTTACCGCCATCGGTAGAAGAAGCATAGCCTTCACGCCTGCGCAAAGATTGAATTGTGTCTATTTTCCACACACACACACACACACACACACGCACGCACGCACACGCATACGCACGCACGCACGAACATGCACCACGCACACACGCGCACGCACACACACACACACTGTATGCCAGAACCAAAGCTGCACCCCACGATAAATTGCAGTGCGCTGTTCTTTCATGCAATTTGATTTTATTATCACTTCCCAGTGTTGGTATTTCGATACGCCTCTCAACTAGACGCCCAAGTCAACCAGAAACAGAAGAATTCGCGTATTTTTGTATGGAAGAGTTATACACTTATGTCATCAGAACTCCTTCATTGATACGCAAATCAGCAGCCTCAATAATGCACTGGCAGTTCGACTTTCTTGGTACATTGACGACTGGGAAGTGTTACACAGACGCACTCCAATAAATGAAGCATTTTAAATCAAAGGCGCGGAAAACTTCAGGTTTCGCGTGATTTCTGATGCTGCGACGAGATTCTGCTTTGTGTCAATGCGATATTTTGACAGAACTGCAGAGCTTCTTGTCGTGTGACTGGCAAATTGTGTAACAGCTGAATACTTGGTCCTTCTCTGTTCGGTCTAACATATACACTGTTGTGAAAGATTGCAGTTCAATGAAATTTAACATCTCGACATTAACATTCTAATAAATTCAATACAATTACAACTCGTTATGGAAAAAATTTTTCGACCACAACAGTAAGAGAAGATTGGATCCATGTGTGATTTTTTTTAGTAACAAGAATATGGACAGGCCTATCACATCCTTGGCTTGAACACTGTAAAAAAAAAAAGGTTACTTGTAACACATTCAAATAATTTTTCGTGTCTAAAGACCGGGTGAAACGGTAGAAAAATCATTAATATATAAATGTTTATCTTCCTCTGAAGGGAGGAGGGGGGGAATGAATGGGAAAAACTACGCGATTTCGTAAAATACGGGGATACCTTAGCATTTATTTATTTTCCGGCTTTTTTGTTTTAATTTCAGCGAAAATTACATTTAAATCACTCTAAATATTAATTTGTGAATAATTTAAAATTTAACTTTAATTAATAAAAGTAACTGAAGAATAAAAAACCAACTTCATAGCACTTATTATTTTATTGTACTTCTTATAGGCTCAACATGTTTCGGGCACTACTGTGCCCATCATCAGGAGCTCGCGACTATGTTGTTGATTACCACATTGGTCTTTTCGTTCTTGGTTTGCTGTAGGTTGGACGTTAAGTGCGGTTAGGCTTGAGTAGTGTCCGCGCTGAAGGCTGCAGGCCGGACACTACTCCAGCCTAACCGCACCTAACCTCCAATCTACAGCAAACCAAGAACGAAACGACCAATGTGGTAATCAACATCATAGTCGCGAGCTCCTGATGATGGGCATAGTAATGCCCGAAACATGTTTAGCCTATAAGACGTACAATAAAATAATAAGTGGCATCTATTTGGTTTTTTATTCTTCAGTTACCACAATGATGCATGGTCCAATAAACATCAGATTAACAATAGTAACTTTTTTCGGGTTAGTAGAAATCAAAGGTCACACACCGTCAACACCACAGACCGCCAATAAACAATATGTTGGACCAGAACAACATTCGTCCCCAGAAATCAGAACCTTATCCCCAAATTAATTTTATCCATACGATTAATCTGTGAGCATTTCTTGTCTTTCCCCCAAAGCTACATGCTCGACCAACGAAAACCTCATAAATTTCACTGCTACTTAGAACGTAAACTGTAGAAACCGCCAAGTTCCTCGTTGTGTGCAATACATATAGAGCCATGAGTCCAATAAACACAGGCTGATTAATCATGTGTTTTCCTTTACTGACAGTATAACGATAATGCCACTGCTCAGGACGATGACAATGGCAGTAGCTTGCAAATGGCTGTGGCGATGATAAGACTACAGTCTATTACTTTTGTGATTACTATGTTTCCGGACCTTGCCCATTGTCTAACATTCCGAAAGCAGTTGAACTCTTGTAGAGAATGTAAGAACGCTCGTCCTTCTGTGACATGACGCTACCCTGACTGGTAAACAGTTAACCGACTTACCTTTCTTCGTCTGAACTGAAGATGGAGACAGTAAGCTCCTCCGAAACGGTAGTGGGACGATTCCTCAATAATTGCCCGGATCGTGTCCTCTCCTCTTGCGTTGGTGGACAGTACACAGTACATATGATTACCAATCAACGCAACGTCATATCCCAGAAGACACAGTGACCAACTGATACCACCCAACTGCCTTTTGGCTGCAGAACACATCAACCCCCCCCCCCACCCACGCCCCGCCCTTTTTTATTTTTACA
>Ga0123354_10021031_pt1 | contig 10275 bp, 7 predicted proteins | sample TergutLab28metaG_2_FD_97872 | JGI IMG/M metagenome (GOLD analysis project Ga0123354, IMG submission 97872) | Labiotermes labralis P4 segment gut microbial communities from Petit-Saut dam, French Guiana - Lab288 P4 | ecosystem: Host-associated > Arthropoda: Insects > Digestive system > Gut ...
CCCCCACCCATCAGGAGGGCGGCGCCCAACGCGGCCGCAATGACACCATTGCGGGCCTTCTTTAGATCTGTTCGCATCTCGATTCCTTTCAATTGATTGCGAATTAGAGCCAAGCCGGTTGCTTAACCCTCTTTTGGGCACCTAGATGCCCTTGTGGATTCGGTGTCATTTGCCTACCCCCACAAACTTGGTCGTGACATACGTCACGTTGACGGCCACCGCTGGCTGGTCGGCCGGGTCAGGCCCGACCGCCACAGACCACGGCGCCTGATTCGAGGTCACCAGCTGACCGAGCCCGTTTGTGCCCGTCGCGCTGGCCTCGGTGTAGTACTGGCCGGCGGCCCCCTTAAAGGTGGCCACCAGGCACCAGGCCTGGCTGCCCGGCGTCCCCACGGGGCGCGGATCCTTGATCGGGGCGACGGCCACCGTCCCCCCTGTACCGTTGGGTTGCACCTGGCCAGGGTTGGCACCCACCCCGCACCCGGCGGCGCCTTGCGGGAAGATCTCGATATCGGTCTGGCTCAGGAAACTGACTGGTGGCACGTCGTCCAGGCTGATCTGGTAGTCAAGACCGTTCGTGCCAGACGTCATCCAGTTGACTGTGAAGCCGATGGCCAGCGCCTGACTGTCCGCCGCCGCGATGGCCTGGGCGTCGGCTTTGGTCAGACTGAACCCCTCGGTCTGGCCGGGGCCGATTGCGACATCGGCCGGCGCACCGTCTCGCTGCACCGAAAAGCCGGTGACGTCGGTTTGCGCCGCCAGCGTGGTGTGAGCGCTGTTCACCCACAGCGCCATCGTCGCACCGTGGGCACCCAGGGCGAGGCCCAGGCCGACCACCAGCCACGGCACCAGGCCGGTGGCCAGCGCGCGACCGCGCCGCTCAGGCATGGCGCGCCGGGCCGTGGTGGTGACGTACGCTTCGGGCGACGATTCGGCCGCCCGGCGGGCTCGGGGATAGTTCACGGTACTCACCCCCTGACCTGGTTCGCTGTGATGGTGATGGTGCCGAGGCTCAACGGTTGGACCGTGGCCTGCGAGGCCGGGTCGACGTAGAGGCTCACGCCGCCGGGCATGGTCACGGTGATAATGACGTGCCAGGTCTGCGGGCTGGCCGACACTAGCGCGAACGACGGCACCTCCTCGCCCAGTGCTGCGGTGCCAGCGTCCGGCACCACCTGATGCTGGTTGGCGTCAGTGATGAACCACGCGGCCGCCGCGTCGGGCGGCAGACCGTCCCAGTCAACGGTGATGGCCACGTCAAGGTTGTCCCCCGTGAACGTCGTGCCGATCGGCTGATCGATCACCAACTGGTCGCGGTCGCCAAGCGAGGCAGCGGCCAGTGAGGCGACCCCCGTTCCGGATGTGCCCAAGGTGGGGCTGCTCCACGTCAACACGCCGAGTGTGACGTCAAGGTCGCCGGCGATTATCACGCCACGCAGCGGGGCGTCATCTGTGAACATGGCGTAGGTCACAGAGCCGAATAGACAGGCTGTGATCGCCACGATGATTCCCCCGAGGCGCCAGGCAAGCTGTTTGATTTTCATTGTGGTGTCACCTCCCCCCAGGACTGCGGGTATGCCAGAAGAGCCGATGCTGTGAAGTAGCGCTTCATCGACTGGTTGGGTGTCCTGCTGTCCTTTCTCACTTTGTCCTCCCCAAACTGTTGTTTCCCATCCAGACCGTGTACAACTGGCTCCCTTGTCTGGCTGGTGTCGCAAGAATACCCGAAGCCGTATCGAATTCAAGGGGTACAAGGCGTTGGAATCAAATCCTGACAACCCAAAACGCGGCGATGCCCCAGGACTGGCCTGGGGCATCGCCGCGTTTGTTGATTGGTCAGGTTTTAATACATGTCGTCCATGCCGCCACCGCCAGCCGGGGCGGCCGGAGCCGGCTCAGGTTTGTCGGCGATGACCGCCTCAGTCGTCAGGAACAACCCGGCGATCGACGCGGCGTTTTGAAGGGCCGAGCGCGTCACTTTGGCCGGGTCGATGATGCCAGCCTTGACCATGTCGACGTACACTCCGGTGGCGGCGTCCAGGCCCTGCCCGGCCGGCAGGCCGGAGACCTTCTCGGCCACCACGCCGCCCTCCAGGCCGGCGTTGATGGCGATCTGCTTCAGCGGCGCCTGGGCCGCGGTGAACACGATCTGCGCGCCGATTGCCTCGTCGCCGCTGACCTTGAGTTTGGCCGTCTTGGCGGCCTGCAGCAGGGCCACGCCACCGCCGGGCAGGATGCCTTCCTCGACGGCCGCCTTGGCGTTGCGCACGGCGTCTTCGATGCGGTGCTTGCGCTCTTTCAGCTCGACCTCGGTGGCGGCCCCGACCTTGATGACAGCCACGCCGCCGGCCAGCTTGGCCAGGCGTTCCTGCAGCTTCTCTTTGTCGTAGTCAGAATCAGAATTGTCGATCTCGGTGCGAATCTGCTTGACCCGCCCGGCGATCTGGTCCTTGTCGCCGGCGCCCTCGATGATGGTGCACTCGTCCTTCGAGACGACCACGCTGCGCGCCTTGCCCAGAAGCGACAGATCGGCGTTCTCGAGGCTGAGCCCAACCTCCTCGCTGATGACCTGGCCGCCCGTCAGAATGGCGATGTCGGTCAGCATGGCCTTGCGGCGGTCGCCGAAGCCCGGCGCCTTGACGGCCACGGACTTGAACGTCCCGCGAATCTTGTTCAAGATCAGCCCGGCCAGGGCCTCGCCTTCCACGTCCTCGGCGATCACCAGCAGCGCCTGGCCCGTCGGCATGACCTTCTCGAGCAGCGGCAGCAACTCTTTGAGAGAAGAGATCTTCGAGTTCATGATCAGGATGTAGGGGTTGTCGAGAACCGCCTCCATGCGTTCGGTGTCGGTGACGAAGTACGCGCTGATGTAGCCCTTGTCGAACCGCATGCCCTCGGTCAGCTCGAGATCCAGGCCGAAGGTGTTCGACTCCTCGACCGTGATGACGCCCTCTTTGCCAACCTTGTCCATGGCGTCGGCGATGATTTCGCCGACGGTCGTGTCGGCCGCCGAGATGGACGCCGTCTGGGCGATCTGCTCTTTGGTGTCGACGTCGATGGCCATGGCCGACAGTTCGTCGCTGATGGCCTTGACGGCCTTCTCGATGCCGCGCTTCAGTTCGATCGGGTTGGCGCCGGCCGTCACGTTGCGCAGGCCCTCGCGCACCATCGCCTGGGCGATGACCGTGGCGGTCGTGGTGCCGTCACCGGCTACGTCGTCGGTCTTCTTGGCGACCTCCTTGACCAGCTCGGCGCCGATCTTCTGGAAGGGGTCGGCCAACTCGATCTCCTTGGCGATCGAGACGCCGTCATTGGTGATGGTGGGAGCGCCCCAGGACTTCTCCAAGACGACGTTGCGGCCCTTGGGGCCAAGCGTCACCTTGACGGCGTCGGCCAGGACGTTCATGCCGTCTTCAAGCGCCTTGCGGGCGGCCGAATCGAACTCAATCAGCTTTGTCATTGCAGATAACCTCATGCGGTTGGTGCGGGGTGTTTGCCCCGCGACGGTCTGGGCATCAAAGCGGCCCGTTCTGGCCCGCTTGATAGCACTCGGGGTGCCCGAGTGCTAACCACAAAATTAGCACTCTACGGGGTCGAGTGCAAGCGTGGCGTCACAGTGCGCGGGCCACCGCAGCGGTGAACTGGGCGTACCGGTCAAGCTCTTCGTTGACCGGTACGACGACTTTCGCCCTCGCCACCTGCGCAATGCAATTCTGCAGCGCACCCCGGGCCTGGGCCGCCCGCCGGGCAGCCGCCGCCGACACCAACAGGTGGCACACCAGGGCCAACAGCAGGCCCAGGACGATGCCTGCCACGATCAGCATAAACGTCCATTTGACACCCCGCCAGCTCGGCACGGTAAACGCCAGGAGCCCGCTGAGCAGCGCCCACACGATGGCCGCCACCACAACGCCGATCAGAACCCACTGCACAACCCGAATCGCCCGCCACCACCGCATCGGTTGCCCGGCGCCCAGATCGACGGCGCCCATCGCCGAATCGACATCACGCGGCAGATCCTCCCGGGACGCGGTGGCCGCCCGCTTGACGGCGTCAACCCAACCCGGGGCCAAGCCGGACGAGACCTCGTCGGCCAGATCGCGGAGTGCGGCGTCGACCTGGGCACCGGCCACGGCGCCGTCCAAGCCGGCCCGAACCGGCCCACCGACGGAGGTCTGCCAGGCCCGCAGCGGGTCGGTTTTCAGCTTGTTGATCCAAGACACGAGCGGCCAACCCGTCGCCTCGGCGCCATGCTGCCGCGTCGTCTTGTCGACCGCCGACACCACCTGCGGGACGCCCGCCGCCGCCGACAGGGCCCCCACCAGCCGGGCTTCGGCCTCGTCGCTGACCAGCCGCCGGCGTTGACGGGTGACGTCGCCCAGCATGGCGTGCGCGGCGTGGCTGACGTCGACCGACAGGCGCTGGGCCGCCGCCCGCTTGCTGGCCACCAGATCCGCCACCAGGGTGCGCAGATCGTCCACGCCCTGGCCCGTCAGCGCCGATGTGGCCATCAGCCTGGTCTTAGCCAAGCCGTCGTCGTCGAGCAGTTTGCGCAGGTCGGCGAGCGTCGACTTCAGATCGGCCGCCGACAAGACGTCCGAATGGTTCAACACCACCACCATGACGTCCGCATAGTCCGCCAACGGCCGCAGGTAGCGGTTGTGGACGGCCGCATCGGCGTACTTCTGCGGGTCGAGCACCCAGATCAGCCCGTCCACCAGGCGCACCAGGCGATCGACCTCGTCGCGGTGCGCGGTGGCGGTGGAGTCGTGGTCGGGCAGGTCGAGCAACACCAGGCCGTCCAGGCGTTCCTCGCCGTCCCGGACCGGGTGACGCTGCGCCACGTCCAACCAGCCGAGCAACTCGTTCGGCATCTGGTCTCCCCAACAGGCAGCCATCGCGGCGGCGGTGGTCGGGCGACGCACCCCCGAGGTGGCCAGTTGCGTGCCGGACATGGCGTTGAACAGGCTGGACTTCCCCGAACCGGTGGCCCCGCCCAATGCCACAACCGTGTTCGCCCCCGAGAAGGCCAGGCGCCGGTCCACCTGCGTGGCCACGCGCTTGGCTTCCGCCACGGCCGCCGGGTCGCTGCGTCCGGCCCCCAGGGTGGCGGCCTCATCCAACGCCCTGACGCGGGACGCCAAGGGCGAAGGCGGCGGGGTGGTCGGGGTAAATGTCCGGGCTCTCATGATGGCGCCCCTATCGGTGCCGGGTTGCCGCGCGGATCGGGTGGCGGGGTCGGCGTCTCGTAACCGGTGGCGCGTTCCGCCCGCACCTGGTCGATGGCGGCGTCGATCATGGTGGACGCGTCGGGCGCCACACCCAGCTCGTCGAGCAGCGACAGATAGCGGGCCTGTTCGGCCGCCAGCAGGTCGTCGATGCGGGCAATCAGGTTGGCTTTCGCGGTGGCCGCCAGCTTGCGCACCGCTTCGTCCCCGAAGATCGATTCGAGCAGGCGCTGGGCCAGCACGGTGGTGCCGCCGGCCACCCCGATCTCCGCGCCGGTGATGCCGCCGGTCGACGCGAATATCACCAGCATCAGGGACGCCCCGAGGCCGTTGACACCGGCCGCCGCGATGCGGGCACCCTGGCGCTTTCCGGCACCCTCGCTGGCCACCAGGGCAAGAACATCCGACTGCCAGGCCTGAATCGAACGCTGCGCCGCGGCCGGCAGAGTGGCCGACGCCCGGGTCAGATCGTTGTGCCCCTCCAGCAGCGCCCGTCCGGTCGGCTGGGCCGCCCAGGCGGCCCCTGCCCTCTCACAGGCCTGCTCGCCGGCCTCGACGATCAGCGTCCGCAGGCCCTCCTCGGCGGCCACCTTGACCTCGGCGCCGTCTGGACGTCCCCTGATCAACGACGTCAACTTGTCGCGCAGCCAAGACACCTTCTCGTCCAGAAGACGGCCCAGCGCAGTCGACCCGACGTACTCGTGCCAGCGGGCCAGCACCTCACCGCGCAACAGGCTGCCGTCGCTGGCCTGCGCGGACACCTGGCGTCCCGCCTCGCGGAAGGCCGCCTCGACGTCGCCTTGCAGATCTTTGACGGCTGTCACCTGCTCGTCGGCGGCGTTGGCCACCAGGGCCGCCTTTTCCGCCACAGCGCCGACCGCGCCGTCGAGGGTTTGCAGCACCACCTTGCGGCGGGACGACGCGTCAGCCGCCAGGCCGGCCAGCCAGGAGCGCACCGGCGCGATGGAATCGTCAGGCAACAGGCCATCGGCGTCGACGGTGGCCTCTGGAACCGTGAAAATGGGGGTCTTGGCCAGGCCTTGGGCGTCCATGAGACGACGCAGGTCGTGTGGCACGATCTCCATCGCCGGCGGCGGCACCCGGTCGAGGATGACGGCCATGGCGGCGCTGCGGGCTTGCGCGGTGCTCAGGAACTCCCACGGCACCGCGTCGGAATAGCGGGCCGCCGAGGTCACGAAAAGCCAGAGGTCGGCGGCATCCAGCAACTGGGCGGCCAGCTCGCGGTTTTGCGAGACGATCGAATCGATATCGGGGGCGTCAAGAATGGCCAGACCGTCCGGCAGGCTCGGTTCGACGACGATGCGCAGCTGGTTGGGCCGGTCGGCCGTCCCGGTGGTGCGCACCAGCCCGGGCAGGATGCGCCCGTCCGCAAACCAGTGTTCGTCTGGCGCGCTGGTCACCAGAACCGGCGACTTGGTCGTCGGACGGATGACGCCAGCCGGGCTGATTACTCGTCCGACAAGGGAATTCACCAGCGTCGACTTGCCTGCGCCGGTCGACCCGCCGACCACCGCCAACAGTGGCGCCTCAATGTCGGCCAGACGGGGCAGGATGTAATCCTTGAGCTGGGTGGCAACCTGCGAAGCGGCAGCCCGGGCATCGTCGGCCGAGGGCAGCTGCAAAGGCAGGCGCGTGCGAACAACCTCATCGCCCAGGCGCGTCAACGCACCGGCCAGGCCCGCCGCTGTCACGCTGTCCCCTTATGCATAGCCACTATTTTGCCTCATGAGCGGTCGGACTTACGCAAGCGCTGCGGGTGTTTACGCCATCCAGGGCACCGGCGCTCCAACCGGCGCGGCCATCGGGGTGCTCAACTGGCTCTGCCGCTTGGCCGCCCGGTCGCTCAGCCAGGCCTTGAACCTGTGCCATGTGGCCGGCCCCCGGTATCGCGGCACCAGGCGCAAGCCGTCCGGCTCATCGAGGGCGATGCCGCGCAGGGCTCGGGCGTCCACCACCAGTTCGTGCTCGCGCCCCAAGGCACCGTGATCGATCGTGCCCGTCACCACGCCTTGACGCAGGTAGGCCAGCTCGGTGACGTCCGACATGAGTCGCACCGTGGCCTTGCCGATGCGCCAACCGCGCAACCACCCCGCCACCGTCAGCTTGAGACGCGACAGCAACGCCGGGTAGACGGCCGCGTCCCGGTCGCGCAGCCAGCCCATGCGCACATAGTCGTCGATACGCCAGGCGATCACGCGCTTCTGCGCCATGAACTGCCCGATCAGCCAGCCGGCCACACCGATGATCACCATCACGCCGAACATCACCAGCACTCGGTAGTCGTCCATGAATGTGGCGAGGCCGTTGAAGCACATGTGCAGCAGCGCCGCGATCAGGTAACCCGTCAGCGGGCAGATGACGCGCGCCAGCTTCGAGCGTTGCCGCAAGCCACAGATCAGGCCGAAGGCCGTCATCATGGTGAAAAGCGGATGCCCGAATGACGTGTAGACGCCGCGCATCAGCACCATCTGGCGAAGGTAGTCGTCGGCTTGCGGGCCAACCAGCAGGGAGGCCGTGCAATACACCTGGACGTAGTAGATGATGTTCTCGACGAAGGCGAACCCGGCGGCGGCTAGGCCCGACAGCCCGATCATCTGGATCACCGAGACGACGCGGCGGCGCATCGCCATCACCAGGATGAAAAGCACCGACGCCTTGCAAGCCTCTTCGACGAAGGGGGCGACGAAGACGGCGGCGGCGTTGTTGGCGATGTCGCTACCCGACGCGCCGGCCGCCAGCAGCTGCCCCATCCAGGAGTTGACGAACACGGCGAAGAAGGTGGCCGCGCAGGCGCCCCAGGCCAGTGACACCAGCTTCATGGACGGCGGCGACGGACGCCACCTGTCAACCAGCAGGAACAACAGCACATAGGCGCCCAGGGTCAGCGCCGCGTAACCGGTGACGTGGATGACACCCTGGGTGAAGGCGTCCCGTCCGAGAATCTGCGGCGGCTGCCCGGCCTGTTGCAGTTGGGACGAAATCGAGGCCGCCAGGCTGGCGTACTGAAGGAAGTACTGCACCCACAGCGAGAAGGCGCAAAAGACGGCGAAGGCCACGACCACCCACGTCCAGGGGCTGGCCGCCAGGCGGCGGAACCACTTTTGGCGGGGGTCGATCTCGGGGGCCAGACCGTTGTCGGCGCGGCGGTGGTTTTCCGGTCCGTCGGCGCGACAGCGCATGGCCAGCGAGCGCGTCCAAAGCCAAAGGGCAAGCGCCAGCGGCACACCGGCACCGGCGCCCCAAGACGCCCAAACCCACCATGGCATAGCAGACAGTTTAGCGGTCGGCGGGCTTGGGACGGGCCGTCCACACATTTCTCACACCGAACGCAAAGCCGTCCGCACCAAGGGAAAGGGACACCAGTGCACTGACTCAGACTAGAATTGACGTGGCCCGGTAGCTCAGTGGATAGAGCAGCAGCCTTCTAATCTGTCGCGCGGGGGTTCGATTCCCCCTCGGGCCGCTTGACGTTGATGACCGTGGATGGGAGTTGCGGCACAAAAGGAGCGAAGGCGGTTGCGTCGTCATCCAGGATACTTGGAAGAATTTCGGCGGCAGAGACGCCAAAAAAGTTGGCCGCGCGCAGCACCTCAAGCAGGGTCCATGTGGCCTTGCCGCTGATCTTATTACTGACCGCAGGGCCGGATATCCCAAGTATTTCCCCGAGACCGCGCCGGGTCTTGTTGTTGATGAACAGCAACGCGTTGATCGTGGCGCCGAACGCGCGGTCCGCTTCACGGTTGGAGATAGTCCTATGCATATCGGCAAGCATAGCACCGCTAGTGGTAAGGTCGATATATGCGTTTTCACAGATGGTAGAGCGTGATTTGTCAAGTCATACGCTTTTTATACTTACATACATGAGTATGCAAGGTGATGACTGCCAGGCTATTGATGTGGTTGCTCTTTGGTGAATGACCCACATTGGTGCCTCAGGGCATGGGAAACTTGTGAATGCGGGAATTGAAACACAGGTAACGCCTGCAGGTGTCAAGAGGTCTCGGCTGTCACGCCGGAATGAGAAGCCGAATCTCGTCTGCCACGACTGGCCCCATATCATGTGGCCATCGGTCAAGCGCTTGTTGTACCAGGTCAGGCTCCACGCTCTGGTGTCGCGCCACAGCATCCAGCAGCGCTTCGATGGCCACTTGAGCCCATTCCCCAGCCTTCAGCAACGACGCCGTCAAAGAGTCGGACAAAACCTTGCCACCGGTTTCGGCAAGAATGGCACTCATCAACGCACGATCAGCATCATCTACCGCACGGTCGAACACCCCAACTACCTTACTCGACGGGATCTTAACCCACCTTTACAAGCAGGATGATCAGCTGACCGTTCACCACCCACATCCAGCCCTTACTCCTCCTTGCCCCAATGGCGCTATGACTGACAACCCGTCGGCCATTAAGACGGTGCCGATCGCCCGACCCGGCCGCGCTGCAGCAAACTGCGGTCAACAGGTCTCCCGTCACGTCAAGGGCGCGTTCCGACAGCAGAGGGGCCAACCAGCACCGGATCTAGAAGCGCTGGCACAAAATCATCGTCGGTGCCCATGTAACGTGGTTTCGGCAGAAGGTCGCCGCCACTCACGTTGAGGAAACTGGCAGTCCGGACAACGTCAAGAAGTGACCAGGTGGTCTCGCCACGAAGCTTGCGTCCAACGACAGCGCCAGTGATTCCTAGAGCTGCACCTAGCTGTCGGTTGGTTAGACGCCGCTGAAAAAGGAGTGCGTTGATTGTGGCACCGAAAGCTTCATCAGCCGACCGGGTCGGAATTTTTGTTTTCACAAGGTAGATAATAGCACATACGGCCTGTTTGAGTATTAAAACCGCTAAGAGTGTAGTTATGCACAGTACATCAACCTATGCGGTGGCTCACATTACATGCCAGTTGTGCTATTGTGGCGCGGTCACAAGAAATCCCCTGTCAGATAGGCGGCAAGGTGAGCGTCCAGGTCGATGGGCTCCGGACGAAGCGCGCTGGGAGGCCGCCCCGGCAGCGCCATTGCGTCAATGTTGACCGCC
>Ga0123354_10021033_pt1 | contig 10275 bp, 6 predicted proteins | sample TergutLab28metaG_2_FD_97872 | JGI IMG/M metagenome (GOLD analysis project Ga0123354, IMG submission 97872) | Labiotermes labralis P4 segment gut microbial communities from Petit-Saut dam, French Guiana - Lab288 P4 | ecosystem: Host-associated > Arthropoda: Insects > Digestive system > Gut ...
CTGGAGATCCATCCTAATATTATCCACCCATCTACGACTAGGTCTCCCCAGTGGTCTCTTTCCCTCCGGTTTCCCCACCAAGACCCTATACACGCCCCTCTCACCCATATGCGCCACATGCCCAGCCCATCTCATTCTTATCGATTTTATCACCCGCACATTATTCTCGTTATGCAGTCTCCTCCATTCCCCGTTACCTCGTCCCTCCTAGGTCCAAATATTCTCCTCAACACCATGTTCTCAAACACCCTCAGCTTTTCCCTTCTTCCTGTAATGTCAACGACCAAGTTTCACACCTAGACAAAACAACAGGCAAAATTATAGTTCTATATAACTTGATCTTTAAATTTTTTTATAGCAACCTGGAAGACAAAAGATTCTGCACCGAATGATAGCAAGCATTTCTCAACAACGCCAAACATATTTCACGCTACAGAAAATGACAGTTTACGCTTACTGCGTAACATCCAGCCCTGAAATTATTTATTCGTAGTTTATTTAACGACCTTCGCGTCGAAAGGTAGAAAGTTAGTTACTGAATGTAGTGGGAAGAATATCTCGCAAAGCAACCGTCACCTAATTGAAGCATTATACCAGAACTTGCCTGGAGGGACTGGGCAAAACCACAAAAATAGAACGGTGGGTGTCAAACAGACACCTCCCAAATACAAATCAGACATGCTACGGTCACCAACAAACACGACTCATTCTCAACACCACAGCTGTGCTCAGCGTCATTCCATGGAGCAGAGAACTTCAGACGGCAGCATACTCGAACAGGACGTCGAGGTACTTCCCGCCTTTCGTGCGAACCGGAAACTCATTACCATTTTCACCAGATAGGGCTAATTCATATCCGGACAAGCGTGCAGTCAAAAGCCTCTCTATTAAATTGTTCATTCATGACACCAAAAAATGCGCCTTTTATTATACAAATACTCTTTAATCAGAACTCACTGCACATCATTCCACAAGGATCGAAGATGAACTAGACGTCTGTATACAAAGAAAAACTACAACACAGCAACATACTACGTACAATGGCTTAACCATACTTAATGGAAACGCCATAACAAAAATTACCGTTTTATTTTTTTTTATGTATTATACTTTTAAAAATACTGATCTAATCACAGCTGACATCCACATTGGCTGCCACAATACTGCAACACACTATGAATCACTTCTGTCATTACAAATACAATTTTCTCGACAGATTAAAAAAAAGACTCAAATATCAAATTTCACGGACATCCATCCAGTGGCCGCGGACAGAGAGACGAGCAACCATGAAAGCAAACAGTCCCTTTAAAAAAGTAAGCAAACGCGTTTTAAATAACGACATTTGATCACGACATATCAATATTTTACCCGTACAGTCAATCTGCTTTGCTTTACGTGCTCTCTGTCTGCAACTAGTTCTCTCGCGTAAGTGATACGTGGCAGCCGTAACACGAACTAAAGAATACACTAAATGTCTGGTTATTAGCGTTATAATATAACTGCGTCTTAAAACTGGTTCAATCGTTATCGTATTTAACCAGTTTCCAATTTACGACGAAATGACAATATCTTGCGGCTTAAAAGCGCGCGTAGTGCAGTACAGCGAGCCACTGCGTCCACAAAGACAACATGGTTTCCTACCGTACTCAGTAATACAACTACTTAAGTTAAAAAAACAACTTCCGACACCTGCCACTGCTGTGTGTCACAACACATGCAACAAATTGTGACATTCTTTATAGATCGCCCATTTGACTTCCCCCACTCGTTTCCATCATAGGCGTAATTTCGGGGGCGTGTGCGTGCGTGCGTGCGTGTGAATGGACAGGCAAATGTTCTTCCTTCCAACGTTTTCCTACCGAAGTATAGCTTTTGGCTACTGAGTCTAAGAGGGGCGAATAAAAACATAAATATTTTCGAAACGATTATTTGGGTGGTATAAAAACACCCAAAAAGTTGAAAAATCTGCGTTTCACGTGTCGTTGAATAGAGGCATCTCTGAGTCTTCATCCCTTTCCAAACGGAAAGCGGTACTGTAAATTCTCAGTGTTCTTTGCCTAAGGTCACTGCGTATTACGGACTGGTTCAAACCAATCTTCACCCTCTTTCTATCTTGACCCCGTCGTAAATTAAATTCTCAAATTTCTGGCTTCAGCATTCTGTTCTACTTCTGAGGCACTGCTCACGGTGGTCATCTCCCACCGAAGGAGCGACACCGTCTAGCAGCCCTGCAGATATCACTGGATGCCACAGTACAAACTGCAACGCTCTTAACAGTGAATGCTGACGATAACACTGCGAACCATCGCGTTCCTGGACTTTAGCTGTAGTCCTGTACTCCGAACAAAACGCGCTTCGGAAACTGGATTCGTTTACGTCCTTTGGAGAAAGAATGGAGAGGCAAACTGCTCAGCCAGGACCGTTAGAAACAGCAATATCAATCACCGTCCGTCTGACACAACCGCGGCAGCAGTCCATCAAGTCAAGTGAATCTTAAACCCAAGTATAAACACTACACGTGAGAGGATTTCATTTGATCACCTGCCAACAACATACAATACGGTCCGTACACACAACACCTCTATTAACAGCGCCTTCAGTCCGTGCAGACTTTCCATATATCAAACGAACCGTGAAACATTCTCCAAAATACAGCTGTCTGAAAACGTACAGAACTGTGACGGAAAGTGCAACTGATCAAGTCACATTACAGCGTATCGTCACTTAATTCAACTCCTGAGCACTTTTACCGGTGGTGTCATCAAGATGAGTACGAGAGCATGGACGTGTATCTAGAGCGGAGGAAAGAAAAGCGTTTTAAAAAAATTGTGCATCATTTGCAAAGCATTCCGTGGAAGACCCAAGAAAAGGGTGATTAATATTGATGTGGGTCCAGATAGTGAAAATGTGGGATGTAAGAGACTGAATCAATAACTAAAGAATAAAAACCAACTAGATTTTATTGTACTTCTTATAGGCTCAACATGTTTCGGGCACTACTCTGCCCATCATCAGGAGCTCGCGACTATAATGTTGATTACCACATTGGTCGTTTCGTTCTTGGTTTGCTCTGTGTTGGAGGTTGGGTGCAGTTGGGCTGGAGTTGTGTCCGGGCTGCAGCTGCACGGCACTGTTGGTATCGAAGGCTACTTTACAGCACTGTCGGTATCGAAGGCTACTTTACGGCACTGTTGGTATCGAAGGCTACTTTACGGCACTGTCGGTATCGAAGACTACTTTACGGCACTGTCGGTATCGAAGGCTATTTTACGGCACTGTCGGTACCGAAGACTACTTTACGGCACTGTCGGTAAAGAAGGCTACTTTACGGCACTGTCGGTATCGAAGGCTACTTTACGGCACTGTCGGTATGGAAGGCTATTTTACGGCACTGTCGGTATCGAAGGCTACTTTACGGCACTGTCAGTGCCGAAGGCTACGTTACGGCACTGTCGGTACCGAAGGCTTGGCTGGAGTAGTGTCCGGTCTGCAGGCTAAAGCAAGACTCGTGCTTTAGCCTGCAGCCCAGACACTACTCCAGCTAACCGCACCTAACCTCCAACATACAGTAAACCAAGAACGAAACGACCAATGTGGTAATCAACATCACAGTCGCGAGCTCCTGATGATGGGCATAGTAGTGCCCGAAACATGTTGAGCCTATAAGAAGTGAAATAAAACAATAAGTGGCATCTACTTGGTTTTTATTTTTCAGTTATCACAATGATGCACGGTCCAACAAACATCAATACTGAATCACTGTCGAACCTTTGATTCTACCATCCAATTGTAAACCACCAACATGTCCGCTTAGGGTGCTCTGCAGAAAAGCAAGCCTTCTAAGGCACAGACAAATCGTAGAGTTAATGCGCAAACACAGCTGCCCGTTATTGAAGAATGCCAGCGGACTTCACGACTTCAGACGTACACAAATTTCCCCTAGAATCTAGGAGCCTCCTCGAGACTCTAGGCACCAGAAGGGCGACATGAAGCACTGTCGACCCACAGATTAGACCCTCTGGTACAAAGCTCAGTCGCTCAGGCGACCAGGTGAACCCGTGCTCCAACTGTGGCCACATTTGTACTGTATACGAGTATAATACATAACTACACCTAAATGCATTATAAGTTTATGTCATATATACTTTTGCCTCTCGTGAAACTCGGTCTCTCACGCTCAGGGAGCAATACAGGCTTAGTAGAGAGTGTTCGAGAAGAGAGTGCTGCGGAATATATCACGGTCTAAGAAAGACGAGGTAACGGGAGAGTAGTGGAGATCACATAATGGAACGCTTCATCAGCTGTTCGCACCAAATATAATTCGGGTGATCAATCAAGAAGAACGAGATGGGGGAGTTATGTGGCACATATGGGGGGAGGGGTGGGGAGGTGTGAGATGCATACAGGATTTTAGTGGGGAAACCTGAAGGAAAGAGGTCACTCAGAAGACCTACGCATAGACGGGAAGGTAAAATTAAATGCATCCTAAATACATAGGATGGGGAGGTCAAGGCCTGGACTATATGTCTCAGGATGGGAGTAGTGTCTGGTTCTTGTAAGCGCAATAGACAGCCACAGGGTTCCACACAGTACGGGGAATTTCTTGACTAGCTACCGAACGATTTGCTTCTCAAAAAAAAAAAAAACTATGCTCCATGCAGTCAGTTATTTCTTGTCTCAGTACCAGTCTTAAATGAGTACACAGGCACCTGTGCAGCAGTACCTGCTATCGACCTGAAAGATAAACAAGAGTGAAGAGTTCACACCGTCAACACAGCTATTCATTATGTTGTATCAAGGAAATCGCCTTAACAATATTCCGACGTATTTCGAAAGCGTACTCTCTAACAAACTAACGGAGAACTACACCTAATAACGTATTACTTGGCGTCAACGCCACATTGTAGTCTATTGTTTAATCCAGCGACGCCGCAGTATCTCAGACCACACAGCGTCGAACGGTTAGAAGTGTGCGTGTCATACCAGTGCGTGCAGTGCGAACAGCGTAGTTCGTACAGCGACAAGCTGCGGGCCTGACGGTCCACGCCACATCTGGGACCCAACCAGCCCACTATTCGATGGGAAGTGGGGCTCTTTCCGGCAGGATTAGCGGCCGAAGCGTCAAGTTCATCACTCACCTCCATCCGAGGTTAAGAATGTGTGGAGCTATATTACTACTCCACTCTACGCCTTTATGACGTGAAAAGGGACTTTATAATACCAAGAAATCAGAAATAGTGTGGCCTAATCTGTGCATGGCTCCACTAACCTCTCTTTTTCTACGAAAGACTGACAAAGACTTGCCAGGAGTCTGTGCCTCGGCCAAGATTCGAATTGGTCACCCCCCCTTACACATGTCTGAAGTATCAATCGCTTGAACCAACTTCATACAGTAAGTTCTGTCATGACGCGTGTTTAGTGGCTACAACGCTAATGATGAATAGGTGGGCACCGTTCATTTGACTCGCACTTGCGCGTAAGTGTAGTGGCTGTGACGCGACTTGAGCGTCCAGTGTGACGATATTGCACCCCATTTTCTTCCTCCATAACCACCATTTTTTTCGTTACGCGATTTTCTACAACGCAGGGTCTTACAAGAATGCAACTACCGCGTTGCAGCAGGACTGACTGTACCACCAAATATTATACTCCTACCGACTGTAAAGTTCACCCTAAAAGGGCCACGAAGGGCCAGAGGGGTAGTAGAGGTATAAATCTACTCTCTCTTTAACCACGGCGCCACATGTGGGTGGGTGGGTGGTTAACGCCACGCCCCGGCCGCTTTAGCCCCGGGAAATACACCCGGTGGCCATTTCACAGGAGGCTGGGTGGGCTCTGGTAGCGGTATGGACGGGGCACGGAAAATCACGCCCGTAACGGGATTCGATTTCCGGACCATCCAGCTCATAGTCAGTCGGAATACCAACTACACTATCCCAGGTCTCATTTACGGACTGTGCGCGGTTCAAAACGCGTAAGGACCGGCGGACACAGGGCCACAAGTTGCACACTGCAAGCCTGCATTTCTACACCAAAGAAATTCAGATCTTCAGTTTAACATCAACCAAAGCTCGGTGCCTGAAAGGACACATTCGAAACACGTCACAATTAAGAAGGCCATAAATGTAGTGGCTGTACACGGTACTGCTGTTGTCTGCAGCACAGGAACATGAAAGCGAAAAATGTGCCACTGGGAAACTAAAACAATGTATATTTCGGACTGGCGGCTTTCGGCACTTCCTTATCGCGAAGAAAATACACGTTAACAAAGCGGTGCACGGGGACTAACACACCCTGCTCATTCTACTTAATTCGTCGATATGGACCTGAAACCAACCAATGCATACAAACATTTAAGAGTATATTATATTACAAGCATAGTAAGCCTCCTACATGAACATCTTTCGGCCACCCTCGTGGCCATCCTCAGGGAGGTGTCTTGCGAAGGACATATTACAATAACTTTAAGAACTAATACACAAATACAGAATGGTTTAAAATATATATTAAAATGTAAAATAGATGTAATATTTGTGCTAAAGTAAAGTGAGGAACGAATATTCACATAGCTGTTGTATAGTATGGCACCATACAAGTGAGCGGTGGTGATGTTCTTAGGTCGGCAGGCCCTGCTGTACTACTTAACCTTTTGGTGCCGGAATTATTCTTTTTAATTTTAGCACACACTGTATATAAAATGTCGGAATTGTTTTTTTAATTTTATCACACACTGTATATAAAATGTGAATAATACAGGAACCAAATATGTTAGAATTATGAAACAAACTGCGTTTTGAAGAGAAAGAAACGGGGAGTATATACCATGTTTAAAATATTCAGTACCTATGTTTGTTGAATAAATATATAAAATGCAACTTCAGATGTTAGCGGAGCGGTACGACCACTATAGTTGACATTAGGCGTCAAAAGGTTAATTATATTATCAGGCATGGGTTCCTGCAGCCGGCTTCGAAAAAACGCGTTGACCAAGTCTTTTAAGAAGAAAACTAAAATTACATACGTACTGTGATAATCAGCCGTTAACACAGAACACATCATCCCCGACAGGACAGCAGGGCTGATACATTCAGTACAGCAGCAGTTTTGTGTTAATATTCTTTGTCGGCTTTATATAGTAATATATTACACGCGGGTCACTGCGAAGGCTGAACGTTGTCTGACGTGCTACTAGTAAAAAGAGACGACCAACTCTTCTCTGATGACGCCACACAGGCATGCCGACGATACACTGATATTCCGTCCGCATTTCCACAGATCCCAAGCGCCCATCTTTATTGCGGGGGACAAGTTACGTGCACTTCCCACATTCACCACTAGCTGCGCCACTGACTGTACATTTATATTCTACGAGAGTGCAGGTTAACCTTGATCCGAACGATAGAAGTCCAGCAGGAATGCCAACACGACAACGTAAACCAACTTGCAGTCACGCATATACGCACACAAAGAAAAGAAACAAAGTGGAACTGCAAGATAAAGACAGCCATCACAGTGCAACAACCGACTGCTTATAATCCGTAAATATAACGCAAGCTGCCTTTTAATTGCGTACTTAGTACCATGCGCTGTGCCCATCTCCATACAGCCCCTTTAACAAGAGCTGATAATTTAGAAACCATTCACATGATTTTGTTACTAGAATAAAACCGTTAACTTCATAGTGGAAAGGACCTTGAAAGCTAATGGTCGCTCAGCTAGTGAAAAAGTACCCCACTATTTATGGGATCAGAGGGTTTACTCCCCTCTTCCCTTTAGCACCGCGCCACTGACCCGATCATAGCCATATGAATGCAGACACACACACACACAAGCACGTAACACATACACAAAAACGCACACACCACACGTACACATATCTATATACGCACACACCCATGTTAACATACATATGTATACACACACACACACACATATATATATAGGTATACATACACATGTCAACATGCACATACATATATACACATACACAGACATACGTATACTGTATACACACACACACGTGTATACAAACACGCATAAACCTACATGTGTATATATATGCAAATACACATGTATATACAAACATACATATATATACAAACATATATTAACACACAGATACATACGTATATACACATACGCGCGCGCGCGTGTATTATATATATATACGTACATACACATACAACCACGTGCATATGCACATGTAAATACACACGCATGTACAAACACATACGCCACCTCCCTATGACTGACACCCCGCTGGTTCTTCGCCTCCTACCTACGCCAGGATCTTCCAAGCTATCCCTTCCTTTCAAATCTCAACCCAATTCGATAGGGATAACGCATTTATCATCTCCCCTTGCATGCTGTACGCTCCGCCCAGCTCATTCCACTTCATTTCATCTCCACCACAGCCATACTCATTAACAACCAGTCTCTCGTTACGCCGTCCGCTATGAGGCCCCAACTGCACCTCTCTGCCCTGCAACTGTGTTAGTCCCCGAATGGGCGGGGTAGGACAAATTTCGCATCGCCCAGCACGCAGACTACAATCATTACCAGTGTGACACATTTTAATCTGCATGTTAAGCTACAACGATTACGCGAGGGATGACTCATTTCTGAACCGGAATTAGCCATTTTTACGCAACACCTGCTCACTCCTGTCATCCAGTCTGTACAAGAAACAAAGGCACAGCAGCAGCAACTGTGCCACCCTGTCACGCAACCCAGACGACCACAAGCTTGAACCACAACAAGACAGGCGATGAACGTACAACCAACAATGAGGCGCGTTCGTACAACCAGTTGCAGCGGAAAAGCAACAAGTATTAAATATTCTGAGTGTTTGTTCGTAGCCCTACGTAGACCGCACGCAATGCGCATGCGCCGTATTGTCATCTGCGGCCTGTCTGGCTCTACCACATTGTTCCATATTATCTCATAAACGGATACCTTTCGGGGGAAAAGTTACTGAACACAAAATGTGTGTTCTGATTTTCTCTGCAACTTTGAAACATTTTTCATTCTAAGAATAATTCATCAAAATCCTATCATAAATTCACATAGGTATTCACGTACCGCAGCCATTATTCTTGTCAGATTGTAAATGAGTCTGCTCGACAGTTTCGAAAATGCTCAAATATCAAATTTCATGAAAATCCGTCATGTTGGAGCCGAGCTGCTCCATGCGGACAGGCAGCCACGTCAAAGCTAATAGTCGGGTTTCGTCACTTTTCGAACGCGCCTAGTAAACCCCATTTCAAGCGCAGTAAGAAGCACACGGAATTAGACCCTCTCCCCTCGTTGCTCGCAGATGACGGTTATTGAAAGCATGCAATGGAATTCTGGCCTTCAAAGTCAACATTCACCTCAACATATCCTGACAGTTGCATTGCTATATCCTAATTGCCGAATGTGTGTATTGGCAAATTTCCATATGTTGCACCCTGTGTGCATATGAGAAACTTCTCTATTATTTAACGATAGAGCAGTACCCAACACGGTACACTTACACTGCACGTCTGACAATAAAGACAACCTATCAGAAACAAACTGTTTTATGCTTTCACTGGGATACAGCGTTAATGCTGACACCGCTTTGTGTCGTCCGCAGAACATGTCACAGGGACGGGTCGCCTCGACCTGGCACTTCATTGCCGGCCACAGTCTATGTTACGGCCTGCCTACGCGACTGATCTAAATATTGTCGCTCCATACCCATTTCGACCCTGACGGAGCAGACAGCAAGTCCCTCCGAAACGTCGACAACAAAATAACCCAACGCTGCCGTTGTGTATTTCCTAAAACATGGTTCATATTAACAAACCACAAGGTTTCTAACAACACAGTATTCATTTCAAGGTCCTACGCAGTGTTATGTAATACGCACACGCACAGTGACCCCGCAAGTATGACTGAAATTTATCGTGCTGCTGCAAAATAAGTATCCTTTGTCCAGTTGCACTGCATCGTATCACCTGGGGTAGCAAAAGATCGATGCAGCAGAAACAATTCAGTCACTGGTAAAGACGTGTGTCACAGTGACGCCGTAAAATGCAACCCACACAAAATGTTTACCACAACACACGCACAGTGGCAAAAACAAACAGCTCAACGTGGGGGCAAAGTAACTTGCAGGTGGGAGGTTACAGGATCTGCCGGGACAACACCTATCCTCATTATTCTCGTGGTTACCCTCAGTCCCTCCAGAAACATTCTCATACAGCACCTCGAAGTACACCACAGACGCCCCCTTCCCCCCCCCCCCCC
>Ga0123354_10021035_pt1 | contig 10275 bp, 7 predicted proteins | sample TergutLab28metaG_2_FD_97872 | JGI IMG/M metagenome (GOLD analysis project Ga0123354, IMG submission 97872) | Labiotermes labralis P4 segment gut microbial communities from Petit-Saut dam, French Guiana - Lab288 P4 | ecosystem: Host-associated > Arthropoda: Insects > Digestive system > Gut ...
CGTGACGGGGAGAGCGTGTACCCGTAGACAGCTTCCCGTCAGAGAATGCGCCCGCGCCGCCTTCACCAAACTGTACATTACTTTCCTGAAGAAACACGCCTCCTGCGAAGAATTTCTCCACATCCGACGAACGGCTGTCCACATCCTTCCCGCGTTCAACCAGCACCGGGCTTACGCCATTCTCAGCCAGAAACAGCGCGGCGAACAGGCCCGCCGGGCCCGCGCCCACCACCACGGGCGGGTGTTCAAAATGGCAGGCGAGCCGTCGCGCGGGTATGGGTTCATTAGACGTTGGCATCCGGAGCGCCGCGTTCCTACGGACGCGCACCGCGTCGGACACGCGCACATCCAGGGTATACACCATCAAAATACGCGGTTTTTGCCGCGCGTCAACGCTGGATTTCACAATGCTGATTGCTTCAATGGCATCCTGCGATACGGACAGACGCGCGGCGCACAGCCTTCGCAGCGCCGGTTCCCCGTCGCCCGGATTGGCCTTGATGTTCGTCAGGCGAACCGTCCCGCCTCTTCCCGCGAGGCTCACCCGTTCCCCGCGTATACGCGGTCTATCTCCTCGCGCATGATTTGAACCCAGCGGACGGCATTGTCCGCGCACCCGCCGAGGGTATGGTTATCCTTCATAATAAACTCACAGATTCCGCCCCGTGTCTGCTGCGCGGCGCTTCGGCAATCCGCGCGGACCACCGCGGTGTTCATACGGCTCTCGGCTAAAGGGGTGGGTTTTAGCTTGACCGAGGCAATATACTGTTTCCCCAGATTATCGGGTACCGTGCCAAAATCGGACCAAGGGGCAACGGAAACACGGCGCAGCCTCGGAATTTGACGTATGCAGCGCCAGCGGCTCTCATATGCCTCGCAGCAGCCGTAACAATTCAATCCGAAATGCTCGAGCAGCCGCAGATGGTAAGGGAAGATGAACTCGGCATACATATCCGGTGATACCGAGGAGGTCTCCTGGCTTTCACAGAACCCCCACATCCCGCGTAAGGACGCGGCTTCCGTCTGCCGCGCGCACGGAAGCTGGCGGGTAAATCCAAATCCGCCGCTGCCAACATAGGTTCCGCCGGTATTCGGCGACAGGAGCCCTTTTGCTTCCATTTCTTTTATCATGGCCAGTTTCCCTTCGCAAAGCAGGTTCATCATGCGGTGCACCCATTCGGGCTGTTCTATCATATCACATAAAAAGTTTTCCAGCCCGCGCAGGGCGATGTAGTTGTTCGTCATGCCCAGCGACCACCACCATGCCGTACGCTGCCTTACCGTGAGGATGCCGGAAAAAACGTTCTGCGCCAGCTCCAGCAACGCTTCGGACGCCTTTTGGTCCACATGAAAACAGGGATGATGAATACGGCTTAAATCCTTATCATAGTCCACCAGCGTTGGCTTGACGATATAACTGCCGCCGTTGCCGCCGCCTATGCGCCGGATGTCCAACCCCCAACCATCATCGGTATAGACATGGGGCACATCGAAAAACGGCTCAATGACCTTATCGTCCTTCAAGACTTCCGCCCAGTGGATTTCCTTGGCGAGCCGCCTTTCCCATTCACGGGCCTGCGTATTTGAGCATTGCAGCGTATGCGGCGGGATAATTTCATCCCAACTGTTTTCAGGATCGATAAAAACAAGCGGCTCATCCGTTTCCAAGTCGTTATGCGCCGTCCACAGCTTAGCCTTAGCCGTCATATCCGGCCTTGCCGCGATACCGGCCACCCGCTCGGCCAACGAACGCAGACGCGCTGTGTCCGCTTGCGAAAACACCTGTTCCTGCGCGCGGGCAGGGTCTTGGGAGCCGTGGGACGTTTTATCGTGTGGCTCCGGTTTACGATGACCGCTCATATTCCCTCTCCTCCCGCCGCCCTTTAATTCTCCGCTTCCAAAATCGCCTTGGTTATCACACGGCTCTTGATATAGACGACTTTGTTGTTTACCTCGTACGGGAAATTTTCCGGTGTAACCGCCCGGCCGTCCGACAAGATCAACGCCAGTTCGATGATGGCGCGGGCTTGTTCGAACGCGTCATTGACAACCGAGCCGTACAGTGTTCCGGCCCGAAGTGACTCAAGCGCGGGCGCGGTCGCGTCAATCCCCAGTACCGGCATGAATTTTCCGGACGAAAAGTATCCCGCCGCTTTCAGCGCGTCGATAGCGCCCAGCGCCATATCATCATTATTGCACAACACGCATTCGATACGGTCACCAAAGGTATTAATAAAGGCGGCCATTTTTTCCTGGCCAAGGCTTCGTTCCCACATGGCCGTATCTTGTGCCAGTATTTCCATATGCACCCCGGCGGATTGAACGGCCATCGTCGAATAGCGCGTGCGCAGCTCGGCATCCTGATGACCGGGTTCGCCCTTGAGGAGGACAGTCTGCATGACGCCGTCCCCGTTTTTATCCGCATAGGGATTGTTTTTAAAGTACTCGGCCGCGAGCAGCCCCGACAGCTCGCCCTGCTCCTTAGGGTCGATACCCACGTAATAAGCCAGTGCGTACCGGTCTAAATCGCTTGTTAACGGCTCGCGGTTGACCATGATAATGGGAACGCCCTGCTTCTTGGCCATGTCAATGAGGTATACGGCACCCGTCCTGTCCACGGGATTGACCACCAGCGCGTCGACACCCAGCGCCAGAAGCTCGCCGATTTGGTCGTTCTGCTTATTCTGGTCATTCGCCGCATCCCTGATATGCAGCTGCGCGCGCCCGTCAGCCTGTGTTTCCAACAGGCTGAACATGCTTTGTATAAACGTGTCCTGCCCGTTATAAATGCATACGCCCACAACCGGCCCTTCCGCCGCCCGGGCGGACAGGCACGATGAAAGCGCCAGAAGCAATACTGCCATCCAAACGGTTATCCGTTTCAATATTTCTCCCCCTATTCCAACAACGGAAATACCAGCTTTACATTTTCTTTGCCGTATAGGTTGTCACGCGTTATCAGCTTTAGCGGAACCTCCCGCCCGCCTCCTTCCTTTAGCGCCGCGACGGCCAAATACCCCATCGCGTAGGGATCCGCCGCATAGAAGGCGTCGATGGTACCCGCTTCCAGCATCGCTACCAGCTCCGCAAGCGGCACATCCGTATCCGAGACGGGACTATCTCCTTCGGGCGCAGCCGAGACGATACAGGGAACGCTGCTGACTGTTTGCCCGATCACCACCGCCGGACAGCCGATAGACGCCAGCACCGCTTCCGGGTGGTCTAAATAAATGACCGCGCCGTTTTTGTCTGAACAATCGGGAATCTCTCCGGCGGCCAGCACCTTTAATGACCAACGGGCATTCAAGCGCGCCGCCGCGTCGTCCATCCCCCGTTTTAACTGTAAAAGAAACGCACCCGTATCGTCAGAGACGATAAGCAAATAGGCGTCCTGCGGCGCCGGCGCGGGCTCGACGGGTGTTCTAAAACCAAACAACATGACAACGGCTGTTAACACCAGCAAAGCGCCCGCAATCAGATAGGGCCTCTTCATTATCAATTCCCCTTTGCGCGCGGCAGGGTTACGGTCACCAGCGTAAAACTGTCTTCCGCGCTTTGAATGGTCAGCCCGTAATCCCCGCCGTAAGTTAACATGATGCGCTCATGCACATTTTTCAACCCTATGCCGCTGCCTGCCTCACGGGTCAGTAATGTGGCGACCTGTTCATCGCTGATGCCAATCCCGTCATCGCGGATGGTAAAGAATAAGCGGTCACCTTCCGTACACGCGTCAATTTGGATGTGCAGTTCCTCCGACTGTGTCCTGTCGATGGCATGGTTGATACAGTTTTCTACAATGGGCTGCACAATCAGCTTTAGGGTATCTTCTTTCATCGCTTCATCTGACGCGGTGATGGCATAAGAGAACTGATCCTTAAAGCGCATCTTTTGTATGATGAGATAATTTCGCACATGCGCCAACTCCTCGGCGACGGTGATAACGGATTTCCCCTTGGAGATGGCTATTCTAAACAGCCTTGCGAGCGCCGAAACCATGATAATGGCTTCCCTGCCGCGCCCGCGTTCCTCCATCCATATGATGGAATCCAGTGTGTTGTAAAGAAAATGCGGGTTAATCTGCGCCTGTAAGGCGTTTAACTCATACAGGCGTTTCTTCTCCTGTTCGACCACAATTTGATCCATCAGCGAACGGATGCGTGACAGCATCATATTAAAGGCAGAAGCAACAGAACGTATCTCTCTGAACCCCCTGGCGGGAATCGTTACGTTTAAATCACCGCCCGTCACCCTTTGCATGGAGGATGCCACAAGGGTAATGGGGCGGGTAACCAGATGCACCGCGAGCATCGCGCAGGCGAAAGACAATAAGGACGCGCAAAGCATGATAACCGACAGAATGCGGACAAACGCGCTTTCAAGCGTCTTGATTTCATCAATATACGCCACGCCCACCATGCGCCAGCGTGTTTTACCCACGGTTAGTATGATAAGAACACGTTCCCTTCCTTCCCTTGAATCCTCGGTAATGCCCAATGTCTTTTGCTGAACGGCGGTCAAGTCTTCATGAAAGAGGCCGGAGTCAATGGCCCGCTCGTAGGGATGGCTAATCAGTTCGTCAAACTCATCCAACAAATACACATACCCGCTACGGCCCGGCGTGATTTTTTCTATCAGGGAACGCAAAAAGGTATATTCCACGTCCATCATCATCACGCCCTCGATGTATTGGCCGTCCGAAAAAAACCATTCCGCGCGCGAAATGCTGACGACATATGTTTTTTTCGCGCCGAAAAGGTTCTGTACATGGGGTGTTGAAAAGTAAGACGCGGTTCCCTGTCTTTCAAGGGCATTGACAAAAAAAGCGCTGTCCCGCACGGCCTGAGCGGGTTGGTCGAGTGAGCCTGCGGTGCTGTATATCAGGTTTCCCTGCGTGTCAAAAAGGGCAACGGCGCTGATTTCCAGCCGCGAGGCAACCAAAAAGGACAGGCGCCCTTGCCAGGCGGAATCCTCCGCGTCCGCGTCCTTTGGCAGTAAATCCGCCGCGTAGTTAAAGGAGGTTAACAGGCCGTCCGCGTACAGGTCCAAACTCTTAACCCCTTGGAGCACCGTTTCTTTCGTGCGTTCAACGGCATTGCTGGATAGGAGGCCGGTTACCCGGGGAGACAGGGTAAGGAAGGTAAAGAGCAGTACGGTTGAAAAAGCGGCCAGCAGCATGCTGATAAGCAAATAATGCAGGCGAACCCCTTTTTTAGCGGAAACCGGTTCAGGCATTTGCTTGCTCCTTTCCCCGACGCAGGCCGGAAGGGGAATAGCCGAAATGCTTTTTAAAACAGTAGCTGAAATAGCTGGGATCCGGTATGCCCACCGCCGCGGCGACCCGCGCGGTTTTCATATCCGTTGAGGTAAGCAGTTCCAGCGCGCGATCCATACGGAGGGCTGTTAAATACTGATGAAAGGTAACCTGTTTTTCCTTTTTAAAGACAGCGGAAAAGTAACTGGGGGAAACATGTAAATGACGGCACAGGGTCTCTAAAGACAAATCCTCATCACCGAACCGCATCTGCATATATTCTTCTGCCTGACGGCTGATAAAACGGCGCGCATTCCGCCGGCCCGTCAGCACCGCGTCCAGTAAATCGGCCAGTATCGCCGACAGGAGACGCTCCGCCTCGTCAAAGGCGGGGCAGTTTAAGAAAACGGTGCGCGAAAATCGGCTGAACGCCTCGGAAAAATCGACGCGTTCGGGTGAAATTTCCGGCACGATACGAACAAACGTTAATAAAATCTCCATCAGATATGCCTGGTAGGCCTTGACACCGGGCATCGCCTCACGGCAAACCGCCAGCAGTTCTTTTAGAAGCGCGAGCGCCCCGGCCCCTTCTGCGAGCCTGATCAGGTTGGACAGTTTCCTCAGGCGCGCCTCATCGCAGCTGATGTCCATGCTCAATCCGTATTGAATATCATCGATGCTCATCACGGCGCTGTCCGGCGTAATGACGCTTTGCTCCAGCGCCGTCAGCGCGCGGTTCACGGCGCCCGGCAGCTTATCCATGCCGGTTACCGCCGCGCCCACGCCGATATTCAATTCACATTTTAAGTAGTAAATAACCACTTCACGCGCCTCTTTAATCAACGCGAGGGCTGACGCGGCCTGATCCGGGCTTTCCAACGGCAGCAGCAGGGCGATCATGCCGTTATAATGAAACACATGGGCGGTATACCGCGTACAGAGTGTTTCTTTTAGGATATCTATCACCGAGAAAGTCAGCAAATCCAAGTCTTGTATCCGTTCGCCGCCTTCTTGCCCGCCCACGCGGCAGAGCGCCGGCAGATAGGCGGCGGAGGCCAGGGGAAGCTCGTACCGCGCGGCGGCCTCAAGAGCGCGCGCACTGCCGATAGCGCCGGTGAAAACCGACGCTAACAGTGATTCTTTAAGCAGCGGGAAACTCATATTTAAATGCTCGCGCAGTTTAATCAGATCGTTCCGTTCGGCAAACTCCTTGTCCAGCTTCGTCTTGGTCTCCCTGAGAACCTCGCAAAATTCATCGGCTGAAATGGGTTTTAGCAGGTAGCTCATCGTTTTCATTTCGATGGCCTGCCGCACATATTCATAATCGTCGTAACCGGTTAAGATAATAAAACGCGCTGTCGGCAGAATGTCCCTGGCCCTGCGGCAGAAAGCGAGCCCGTCCATGATGGGCATACGGATATCGGTGAGTATCAAATCCGGGTGCTGCTCCTCCAGCAAAGCCAGCGCCTCCAAGCCGTTGGAAGCCTCGCCCGCCACGGTAAAGCCCAGATCACCAAACGGAATGACTTCCATCAGGCCATGGCGTATTTCCGATTCATCGTCTACTAAAATGAGTTTATACAAACGCCGCACTCCTTACGGCCTTATCCGCCCCTAAAACGATGTTCTTATTTTTTACGAAGATACTTGCGAATGTCAAGCGCCACCGCCACGATGATAACAATTCCCTGCACTACATATGTCCAGTCACTTTTAACGCCCATGAACTGCAGGCCGATTTTTAGTACCTCAAAGACAAGCACGCCAATGAGTATGCCGGAGATACGCCCGATGCCGCCGCTGACGGATACGCCGCCGATGGTACAGCCCGCTATGGCTTCCAGTTCGTAACCGAACCCCGTGGTACCAATGTTCGCGCCCGCCGACTTGGAAGCCAGCAGGAACCCGCATAGCCCGTATAACATGGCGGCAAGCATATAAATGAGCGTCTTGCTTTTGGTAACATTCACGCCCGACACTTCCGCCGCGATTTCGTTTCCTCCTATCGCATACATGTATTTGCCGTGGCGCATTTTGTTATACAAAAACCACATGACTACGCCGACAAGCAGCGCAATTAACGCGGGATAGCCGAACAGTCTGGCGGTATCGTTGAGCACATTTAAGAAACCCAGGTTTCCGCCGCCCGTTTCCTGCGCCGCGGCGATGGCCTGAGTGAGTTGGTCTTTTCCGAAATAACCCGTGTAAACATTTAAGTATTCGGGGTGGAAACTGCCTATTGGCTGCGCGCCGAAGATAACCAACCCCATGCCGTAAACCAAGGTCTGCATGCCCAGCGTCGCGATGAAAGGCGGTACCTTGAGCCTGGAGACCACCGTGCCGTTGATGACGCCGATGAGCGCGGAAATCACCAGCACGATAATAAGAACGCAGAGGATGTAAGCGTTTATACTGCTGTCCGCGAAGTTTTGGATAAACTCCGGCATGTTTTTGATAATGCGCTGCGAATAGTTCTGCTGCTGCATGAACACCGCCGTCAGGCATGCCGCGAACCCGGCGGTACGCCCGGCCGACAAATCCGTTCCGCGCGTGATGAGGCATCCGGATACGCCCAGCGCGATAATAAAGCGGATGGCGGTGTTGCCGAACAAGTTACGGATATTGGTTGCGGAAATAAAGTTTGTGCGCTGCGTCCATACGAATACGGCAAATAAGAGAATGAGGATGACAATGATATTGTTCATCATGAATTGCCTTGACCGTTTCCAGTCCACCTTCAAATGCCGCGCCGCGTTGTTTTGCATACATTACCCTCCGATACCGGTAAGATTATGTGAACTGTGTCGCCAGGGACATAATATTCTCCTGTGTGGCGCCGCTTCCCTCTACGATGCCCGTCAGCCTGCCGTCACACATGACAACAATGCGGTCACTCATGCCTATCAGTTCGCCCATTTCCGAAGAAATCATGATAATGCTTTTACCCGAGGCGGCCAAAGACGCGATGATGCTGTAAATTTCATATTTCGCGCCAACGTCAATACCGCGCGTCGGCTCATCCATTATCAGTATGTCCGGATCGTTTGCCAGCCAGCGCGATACCAACACCTTTTGTTGGTTTCCTCCGGACAGCGACTGGATAAGCGTCTTGTTTGAAGGCGTCTTGATGGAGAGTTTGGCTACATTATCGTCCACCAGCTGCTTTATCTTGCGGTCGTTGAGGAAGCGCCGGTATTTTAAATATTGATCGAGGCTCGCGATGGACACATTGTCCGATACGGACAGGACACTGAAAATCCCCGTGGCCCTGCGATCTTCGGTCAATAACGCGATGCCCTTTTGTATGGCGTCACGCGGGCGCGATATATGGATGGTATTTCCATCATACGCAATCGTTCCGGCTTTATGCGCGCGTATTCCGAATATGCCTTCCATCAACTCGGTACGCTGCGCGCCGACAAGCCCGCCGATGCCCAGTATCTCGCCCTTCCGCAACCGGAAACTGACATGACGGAACGAGCGTGGGTTAATGGACGTAAAGTCCTTGACTTCAAAGATGACTTCACCGGGGGTGTTATGTTTAGCGGGATACAAGTCTTTTAATTCACGACCGACCATCCGCGTAATTATCATGTCTATTGTGAGCTCCCGCGCCTCCCATGTGCCGATGTATTGCCCATCGCGCATGATGGTAACTTCATCGGAGATGCGCAGTATCTCATCCATTTTATGGCTGATATAAACGATGGAAACGCCTTTCGCCTTCAACTCGGATATGATATCGAACAGCGCCTGCACCTCATGATAGGTGAGCGAGCTTGTGGGCTCATCCAGTATTAGGACACGGCAGTCCGCGGAAATAGCCTTGGCGATTTCGACGGATTGCATTTGCGATACGGAAAGATCACCCAACCTTTGTTTGGGGTCAAATTTCATGCGTACGTCATCCAGCAGCTTCTTTGTGTTTTTCCACATGGTTTCGTGGTCCACCACGGGTATGAAACCGAGGAGCTTTTTCATCGGGTAACGGCCTACATAGATGTTTTCGGCAACGGAACGCTCCGTGATGGGCTGTAGTTCCTGATGAACCATCGCGATACCCATCTTGAGCGCCATCATCGGGTCGGAGATGTCTACTTTTTTGCCTTCGTAAATGATTTCGCCTTCGTCCATTTTATAAATGCCGAATACGCATTTCATCAGCGTGGATTTTCCCGCGCCGTTCTCTCCCACCAAAGCGTGCACGGTACCCGGCTTTAAACAAAACTGTACGCGGTCAAGCGCGCGCACGCCGGGGAAGGTCTTTACCACATCCCGCATTTCAAGCCTGAATTCCGTTTTACCATTCTCTATCAAAGGCGCTCCCACCCGCTGTAAAAATTATACCTGTCACCAGTAGGATAAGTAAGGGCGCGTGCGTTTGAAGCGCACGCACCCTTTATTGCGGGATGCCGTGTGTGTTACTCCATGCCTATGGCATTCTTGACATATTCCATGGTTTCGGGTGTAACGGCTACATAATCAACGACGTAGAGGCGCTTCTCGGGAATATAGCCGCCGGCCATCTCAAGGGCGAGATCCGCGGCTGTATGAGACTGGCCGAAGTGGTCGTTCAGCACGGTGGCGGTGAATTCACCGGCCTCAACCAGCGCAACGACCTCGGATAACGCATCGACGCCCAGCAGGTAGATATCCTTGCCAACCGTGCGCCCGGCATCCTTGATGGCTTGCAGCGCGCCCAGCGCCATGCCGTCGTTGTTGCAGAAAACGACTTCAATCTGCTCGCCGAACTGTGCCAGAGCGTTCGCGGCCAGTTCCTGACCCTTGGTTTGATCCCATTCGCCGCGATGTTCAAAGAGCTTTTCGACCTTCAGGCCGTCGTCGGTGAGGGCCTTGATGGAGTACTCTGTGCGGTACTGCGCGCCGACGTTGGCCATATCACCTTGATTCATGATATAGCTCACGACGCCGTCGCCGTTGATATCGCCCTGGTCAGGAAGGCTGAGGACCGCGTTGCCCTGGAAGGTTCCGGACTGACGCGCGTCGGCGCCGACATAGCAAAC
>Ga0123354_10021036_pt1 | contig 10275 bp, 9 predicted proteins | sample TergutLab28metaG_2_FD_97872 | JGI IMG/M metagenome (GOLD analysis project Ga0123354, IMG submission 97872) | Labiotermes labralis P4 segment gut microbial communities from Petit-Saut dam, French Guiana - Lab288 P4 | ecosystem: Host-associated > Arthropoda: Insects > Digestive system > Gut ...
CAATCACATACACCACACACACACACACACTCACACACACATCACATACACCACACACACTCACACACCCCACACACACACACACCTCACATACACCACACACACACCACACATCACATACACCACACACACACACCACACACTCACATACACCACACACTCACACACACACCACACACACACACCACACACACCAGTACGTCTTCACACATCGTCAAATGTCTATTTCTGTTTCTGTTTCTGTCGCACTTCAACCAAAATTGAAATGTGCCAACAAATCTTAGCAAAAGTCCCAAATCCCGATACACGCGGACGGAGAGGCAGAAATGCCGGAGCTAATATTCGTTTACCGTGTTTAACGGACACACCTACAACGAAACTCAGCCGCTGCTCCACAGGATGATGGGTAAGTACTTCCGCACAAAACACTAAGTGGCTGAACCCCTAAATGGAAAGCCAGTCCTATACTTGGTGAACCATCTGGAAGTCCATACCCTACAACATACGGTGGCCTGGAAAAGACAGACTCAATTCTTTTCCTTACGACGACACAAGAAAAACGGCAAAGTCATCCCAAATACGTTCTTCCAGTACATCGCGTGTTTAATCGGCAGGCTTCCTCTTTGCAAAAACCCCGAAACCGCTCTGCAAATATATATATATATATATATATATATATATATATATATATATATATATCTGGAATAAGATCGGAACTTCGTGGAGGCCACTCTGTTGGCCTCCACGCCCAATCCACCGCCCATGTTAAATGTTGTTAAGCCTCGCAGTAGAGGAAGCGCTCTAGCTTGCATGACGTGCAATAATTCGTCACTGTTCCACTGAGAAGCAAAGGAAACACGGAATTTTGAAGCATTCCATTCCCTTGAGGAGATGCAAGTATTCAGCAGGACATGCCTACTTCACAATCTCTGTACTGCCGTTTGTTACAGACACTACTCCCACTGCACTGGCACTGCTACACCTTGTTCGAAACCCGTCACTGCAATGAACCAGGCGTGTGTGTGTGTGTGTGTGTATGAAACATATTCGAACATATCGCGCACATAACACAAACGTACACAAATCTCCACGTAAAGTATCCAGTACACTACGGCAGTGTAACGAATGTGTATCCAAGCTTACAAAAGACACACACACATCACCGGTACGTTACGAGTACAACATAAATGTACACACATACTTGAACCTTCTTGCACATCAAACGTTGACAGTCACACACACACAAACAAACACAAATATATGGAGCTATACGGAGGACACGTGTGACAACAAGGAACAGACTATCAGGACACCAGCACAACAAACACACTTAAATTTCTGCTACACAAGTACCGGAGCCGCATGCTAATAAAACAGCAGCAAAACGTAAAGTTGCAGTAACAGACATACAAGAAGTCACCATTCTTCAGGGGTTCCTGCCTAACACAACACGCGCATTTATCTTCTCACGCACGCGTGTTACAGGTGTCGCCCGTATCACCTCGATCACTTAAACATTAACAGTGTTTGGCGCGAATAACAAATCAGTATGAAGCCTCTCATCAAGGAAACCTTCCTAGTCCCCTGCTGCTACATCCCACCTTGGTCCTAGCTCTCTCACCGTCAGCCTGCTCTCTACACTCTCACACTATACTTGTCCTTCAATGTGAGCCCAACATTCCCTCATTCACACGTTTCATTCTCTGCACCTTTAGGCAACATTCGGGAAAATGAAGATGGGACAACCTTAGACGATACTATAAGAAGACACCAAAGCACAAAACCCTGTGTTCATCAACTGGCACTGACGCAGAGCCTCTAGTATCAAGAGCAAACTTCTAGAAAATTAAACTACTGCGAATCACATAAACTGGGCAGGGATCCCACAACGATTTTTGCATAATATTACGTATATAAACGTTTGATAATCCATATGGCAACCATGAATGAAAGAAGACGTGCACAAAATATTTTCATTTTAAAAATTCCAGAGTTACTTTTGAAGAATCAGACTTCCTATAAAAATGCGATACAGAAAAGAGATACAAGAGATATTGGAAAAATTATAAGGTCCTAATTTCTACAGCACAATCCTACATCGCCGTCTAGCGACGAGGTACGAAATGCGTGGCGCTCGAACTGCGCTTCCTCGCATTCCTTAATGGCGTGTCTTGATCCAGCCGTCCAAGCATCCGGTGGCACTACAACCCACACCAGGCGCTGGCCTTCCCAGATGTCCCTAACTTCGTCCTCCGAACACGTCACTCGCTGCCAACCTCCTCTACTTGCGGTACTGCAACACGACTGTACACTTTCCAGAAAAACATAAAACACTAAAAACTCTGTGTCTTAGCAACAGATCTACAATAATAATCAAGATAACGCAAGCGGAAGATTTACAATCGATATGAAACGTCGATATTCGACGTTTACAACTGAGCACGCACGATGCTGTATGCTCGTTTAATTACGTACCAATGGCTTCCCCCCACCACACTCTGGCTGAGTCAACTAATAACGATATAATTGTGCTTCCGTGTGCTTATGTGGTTATGGTACCTGACGCGCTACTGAACCTGCACCAAACCCTGCACAGAATACCTAGGCCTATACGCCAACACCCAGTGTCTCCCTCCCGACCGCTTTGCTAGACTGCTGCCGTACAGTGCGCAGAACAAGTCTGAATGACGTATGGGAACGACCAGAGGCGAAGTGTTTAAATGTACTCCGGTCTGTCTTCCAGCAGTGTGTCTGATTTTTGTCCAACTTGGACAATGCGTGACTATTTATCGAATGTTTGTTAAAGCCCCAAATATAAAATTTAACGAATATCCGATGTCAAGTGGAAGCCAAGCGGTTCCGTGCGGACCACCGGACAGACTGACACCAGACAGTTAGCGATCGCCTTTCGCTACTGTTTTGCAGACATGCTGAAAAAGTATGACGATGGCGGAATATCGAATGGCATCATGTCGGGAATATTCGTCGAACTGATTCAAACGATACTACGTGGGAAGCTGGCACGCACGCACAGGATCTACGCCGATCTTCAATGCCGTTATGATAACCTTTGTAACGTTAAGTCTTCAAGACCATTCCTTATGTTATCCCAAATAGCAAGGTCTCTCCATCGTTGTTTTGGCCATCCAAAGTCTCGTCGTCTCCATGGTCGTCAAAGAAATGCGAACTGTGGGAAGCGGCTTCCTTCAATTGCTACCAGAGAGAGAGAGAGAGCGAGTAAGCGAGTGTGCGTGCGTGCGCGTGAGTGTGTGTGTGTGTGTGTGTGTGTGTGTGTCCGGCATGTCTGCAACCAATTATGTAATCTTCATTCGTTTTCTGATTAAAGAATTTCTTTGGTCTAATCTAACGTAGCCTCACGAATGTCTCCAGAACACACCTGTGTAGCCTCCGCTATTACTGCTTTTGTTTCAAAATCCAAATTGTCGTACAGACTCACCTGCCGCCCCCCATGGGGCACCACTTACAAAGACGAAATTTTGTATCAGCTGAGATATGCGTGTACAATTTATAGTAATAACACTATTCTTTATTTTATATCCAAATATTATACACAATGCTAAGCAACAACTTCAGAACTATATGAAATGCTTCACTGCAGCTGAAGCGAGTGGCGACCAGCAGCTCGGCTCACCTCACCACCTCCTCTGCAGTACAACCGGCAGCGCACCTTTCTCAGAACTCATACAATTACCGTACGTCATGTATGACTACCGCAGTATCAAGGCGATGGACACCGCAGTAGACTCAAAGTGCAAAATGTTTACGAAATAAAATTTCCAATAACAAATTATAACTCGACCAGTTTTATTTCCAGCCTCCCCCCCCCTCCCCCGCCCTCTTACTGCTGTAAGCTTTCCAAATCCAATCACGGTACAGAAAAAACATAACAATCTGATTGACAGGACACAAAAAATAACAGAGGTAGGTTTTTACATGTTACAGGCACTACACAGCAATTTCACAAAACACACATTACCATGACCAGGTACACGCACACAATAATAAAAACATGTTCTCGATGGTCGGGCTACAGAAAGAGAAACGCAGCACCTAGGATGACCGACAAAAGAGGGCTCGAAGAGTGGGGAGAAGGGAACAGAAGAGAGAAAGGCTCCAATTATACATTTGTTTGCACTCCTGATTGAAACTTTAATACACAGATATGAGAGGATTATGGCCAAGTGCAGCGGCGCAGCACAGACCCTTCCGTCCGGTGGGTAAGCCATAAAAAGTTTATCAGGAGAATTATGGCACTTTTCACAATGACACGCGTGAAATAAGGAACAGTTGCGGTGGATTTAATGAACGAAGAGTTTTCGAGTAGCAAACAATCCCTTCTGACACGGAGATGCGATGGGCACACGAGAGCCACACAGTACCCCGGTAACTGACAAGTGACGACCACCCAAGCGTCATGACAGGATAATCCTCATCTTCAGTAAACACGCTATCAGGATGCGGACCGCATTCAACTGGGTTCAATACGAGCTATTTTAAACACGGTAATGAAGAACCTTCCAATTCTACTAAAGCCGGAGAATTCCGTGATCACCTACACACTAGCGGCTTCTCACAACATTCACGCTTCGTACAGACTACAGCGACTTTACACCAACCACACAAAATTTCACCCAATACAATAAAAGTGCGAACTTTTTGAATGCATCGAATGCCGAGCACTTGGTAAATATGCGGGCATACAACGGACAGGACACAAATAAACAAACAAATTAACTACAATTTATCTTCCTACTTACCTATCTAAATTTATTTCAACAATCCACCCCTGCAGCCAACCCAACCAACAACCTAGCTACCTAACAACCAACAAAAAAACAAACAAACAAACCTACTTACCTATTATCTGTATTCCTCGCTAAATATCATTCGGGTGAATAAATCACTAAGAATACGATAGGCAGGAAATGTGTCACGTTTGGGGGAAATGAAAGGTGCAGTCGGGGTTTTGGTGGGAGACATGAAGGCAAGAGACGCTAGGCGCAAACAGGAGGAGGAACGAACATTGATACGGGTCAGGGCAGGACAAGTGGCAGGCTCAGTCACCATCGGGGTACACAGTACAGGCAATTTCTGGACTAGCTGACGAACGACTGGGTTTTCATGAAGCACTCTCCTACGTGCTGTATCTATTATTATTATTATTGAAATTAATAATATAGAAGATCAAACATGGATAAAACACTATAAAAAATGATGGTGTACGAATTCCCCACAAAACGACAATGATGAACAAGAAACAACCTCAACTCCATCGGCAGGAATAGATGAAATCTCTGATGAGGAACTCGAACAGAGCCTGAAGTCAATGAAAAATAGAAAAGCAGCTGAACCAGACGGATTAGATTCTGAGCTCTTCCAATACGGGGGACCCGTCCTCTCAAACCGCTTACTTGAGTTTATAAATAAGTGTTGGAAAGAAAAATCGATTCCAGAAGAGTGGGGACAAGCAAGAGTAAAATCCCTACTTAAAAAAGGTAAACGCGACGACTGTTCGAATTACAGAGGTATCAGTCTTTTAAATAGCGGTTACAAGATATACGGCAAGGTAATTACACAACGTTTCAAAACTTTATCAGAAGCAATATTACCTGAGGAACAAAACGGATTCAGAATAGGTATAACATGTATTGATAATGTATTTACTATTAAACAGACAATAGAAAAGATAAGGGAATTCAACCTAGAAACTCACATAGTTTTCTGGATCTAGAAAAAGCTTTTGATAGAGTAAATCGAAACCAATTATGGCAAATTCTTAACAAAAGAAGTATACCCTATCATTTAATTGAATTAAAAACCTATACAAAAATACCAGTGTGCAAATTGACATGGGAAGAAAAATTCTTGACAAAATATATATTAATCAAGAGTACGATATGGGTGCAATCCATCACCGGATCTTTTTAACATTTACATAGACGACTTCCTAAGAAACTGGAAACACAAAGCTGACGCTGGTATAATGCTTAAAAGAAACCTCTACCTTAACACATTACTCTTCGCAGACGACCACGTAATAATACAAGACTGTGAACACAAACTCCAGAAATCTGTCTATATATTAAACCAAATGAGCAAAGACTACAACCCCAAAATATCTACGGACAAAACAAAAATTATGGATTTTAAAGGAAAACACTTAGTGCATTCTAAAATAGAAATAGACGGATCAATATCAGAACAAGTGAGACAATTTAATTATTTGGAATGCGAACTGAGTTTAGATGGTGAACCAGATTTTGACAAAAAAAAATAAACAGATTCCAAGGAATATGCAGCACTATTAGGAAACACTTAAAGAAAACCCGTACAGATACCAAAATGAAATTCTATAAAGTTGTAGCTAGACCATCACTACTGTATGGCGGCGAAACATGGGTAGCCACGAAGAGAGACATGACTGGCCTAGAAGCTGAAGAAATGCGCTTTCTAAGAAGTGTTACGGGATACACAAGGCTGGATAAAATAAGAAGCGAAGTCATAAGAAAAGAACTAAACATCTCTGGAATACAAGACGTGAGACTCAAATACAAACAAAACTGGATCAACCACCTTGAAAGAATGGACAACACCAGACTGCCGCAACACGCCCTCAACTACAAACCTCGAGGAAGAAGAGATCGTGGACGCCCCTGGAAATGATGGCAATGCGTCGATGCCGGAACTGGTCAAACGACCTAATCCATGGAGGAAGATTGTTATTATTATTATTATATTACTTGACTATTACTACTTCATTTTTTAAAGAACTTATCAACTAAGTGCGTCTGACATTATTATTTAAACCACTACACAAAAAGCATTGGTATGTTTATGGTTTATTTCAGAGCCAAATTTCAGGCGCCCAGCTGTCGCAGGTCACTAGACACACAACTCTGCACCAGGCAATGCCGGGCAGGTCTCTGTGCCGCTACCCTCTTGTCACCATGCACAGGATGCAGCTTTTGTTCTGTGGAGGAAATCCTCCACTTCGCCGCCGCTTACTGCCAACAAGGCGTCTGTCACACGCTGTGTGTTTGCTCTACTGCACCCTCTAACGGGCGGTGCTTGTGTACACACCAACAGGCAGCACTTCATGACGTGATCACTCTGTCACTTAACTACACTAATTAACATACGTATGTACTGTCATTCTACGTATATATTCAATACCTTATATTACTCTTCATTGGCTCGCTGTTTGTGCACACATTTCATTTTATCTGCTACTAATTTTTTTAATTTGTACCGGTTCCGAAATCTTCCTACGGCATTACAACGATCGCTGACTCATCATACTAGTGTGTACGGCGGCACTGTTACAAGGCAGGATGGAAGTCTTGCTATCAGGACAAGCAAATAAAATGACATGAGCAACCCTCGGGTTTAAATTTTTAAATATACGGACACAGGAACGTAAAATGCCTGGCACGGTTCATCACCAGATTTTCAATATCTGGGGGCTGGTAAATATTAATATCCGGGTTACGGTCTCAGGGGTGTGACAAGACATACTATTCGCCCCAAGGGAGAGGCACGGTGCCCTGCCCCCCCCCCCCCCCCGCCCCACTGATTGCACACGTCTCACACTCGCACGCTTACAACTGCGGACAATTATAGGCAGAGCTGCCCCTAAGCGTAATTAAGCAGCACGCCATGAGTGTATGTGGAGTGAGTGGAGTTATATCTCCACGTATTCTTAAACTCGACACCAGACGAAATTCAACTGTCGACTTTCGGCCCCCGCCCCTTTACACCCGAGGAAAGAGTCTAGGTTACCCAATAAACAGGCAGCCGGAAGGGTCCCAGGGCCGAAATGGCTATTGTAGAAAAGAAACATTTCTTGGCCCTGACGGCATTCAGCCCGTCCCTAGGTTGTTCACCCCACAGCCTAGTCAAAACATCAAGGGACCCATACCTAACCTTCCCAAAAATAAGATAAACTGGCAAATGTAAACAAACCAAAGGACAAAACATAGAAAAGAACTGTGCTGGTGTCACTGACACGTGCAACAAAACACCGCCTCTTGTAAAATTTTAAGTGTTGCTTTTTGTCAATTTCTTTAACAGAGCATCTTTCTACACCGCCAACAAACCGGCTTAGCTCAAAACCCTACAGTGCAGGTTAACTAGTAGGTATACAGAACTTGATTGCAATCGAAGTGCGAGACGTATTTAGATCTACGTGTGTTGGATCGAACAGTACACGGAGGTACATAGCGCAAAACGGTTTGTTGTTTTGGTTTACAATATTCCGACTAGACTCGATCGGTGACAGACGTGTTGCAAGCTAACTACTTAAATAGCAAACGCCTGGCAGTAGAATATGCAGTGTTAGGACTGCCCGAACCGCAGCCTAGCCATGAACACAATCCGCAGCCGGATGCACCAACATCAAATCCTCGTTCGGTCTTTCCAAGTGCCTTCGTCACCGAATTCCGTACCCATCAATACAATCTATCAGCGACAACTAACCAGCCTATTGATTTCCTTGGTACCCTTTACACAGACGGACACACAACACACAACTGCCAGCAAGTTTTGTAAATGGCTCTATGAACAAAACTTTCAGGACATACTGTAGATATAACAATCTGGTCCAGCTGCGCCTGACGACCAACTTCCGCAATTTCTGCTCGGAAATACAGGCGGGTGAACAACCCTTTTCTTTCAGTTCTCTGATGTACAAGTGCATTCTGCAAAGGGCACGCAGCGGCCCGACCCACATGACATGCGGCACTGACTTGTAACCAAGAGAGGAAACGTAGCCTCGGCTATGAAACCTTGAAAGTGGCGAATAATGAGATTGTGATCTTGTTTACTGGGACACCGCGTAGTCCGGTAAGCACGAAACACAATCTGGTGCGGTAAGATAACTGAATATGGACCAGTACTGCAAATACTACCAACCGGAGAAAATCTCAGCAGGCCAACACAGACAACATACTGTCCCAGTGCCATCCGGACAAACATGCGTCACACGCCCATTGCCCTTGCAAGAACCCAGGTCCCTGCGACGTAAATCCCCTACCAGACCACAGACAGTGCCATACCTCACTTGACCAAAGCCCAACCCAGTAGCTGACACACATCTCCAAGTACGCTGTTTGCAATTTTTATACGGCACTCACCTTCTTGTTCATTCTGTATTGCAGGTACTCACAAAACAGGTACCACTTATCCGCCGTATTTCGATCTCTCCTGTACTTCGCTAAATGTTCACGGAATTCAAAGGAATGTTCCAATTATCACTCAATTCGCACATCCAAAATAATGCAGACTCAAAAACACAAAAAAAATTTTAGACGGTTGTGCGAAGTGTCGTAGCGGGTACGTACTCGGTAGGTGCGTGGCCAGGGTCTAGCCGACGGCAGCAACTGCCAGTGCAGAAGGAACCTTGCCGCCATGTGAAATACGCTCCATTTTGAAATCACTTTAATAACAATTTTTTTAAACTCTAGTATTATTAATATGACGGTCTGACATACCTGACTGGCTTTTCATGCACCATAAGACGCTTTACAGGAAATCGATACAGTCCGATTTGAGCTTCCTGCAAAGTGGGGCTGTTGTGTAACACTGGAATTGTCGAAAGGGATAACGGGAGAACGCGTCCTCAACGCCCAAACGAGGCATTCCGTACATAGCCCAAAAAAATCCGCAGTAGACGCGTCGCTGCGTGAGACGCCATCACAAGCGGATCGCGGCATGTGAGTGATCAAAACCTCTGCTGCACATTCAGAATTTCGCACGCTGAGACCCTGAAACCGTCTACCCTGAGCACTTTCGTGGGCAAGTACAAATAGGCCACGGCCGCTCCTTACACAGCCCATGACTCTACACAAGGCTCAACCGAACGCGAAACCCGCTCACAGAATCTACGCTCAAAACACGTCAGTCAGTAAGATATGACTCACAAGTTGTTGTGTTGGCTGCATTGATCACTGTGCACTGTGGCCTGGTGGAATAAATGCGTAAAAATTAGTGAAAACATAAAGGTACCGTACACACACAATTACAGTAAATTCATTGCAACATTGCATTCAAAGCGTACTCCGGGGATCGCGCGTGGAAACCTATAGGAGACAGGCTCAAACGACCATACTATCTGAGCAGGATAGATCATGTAAGGAAATTTAGGTGTAGGAAGCAAAGGACAGATATAGGGAAATTTTCTTTTGCAAATAGGACCATCCAACTCTGGAATCAATTACCGGCAGTAGTGTTAGGAAATCTCCCCTGCAAACAAAACAC
>Ga0123354_10021037_pt1 | contig 10275 bp, 3 predicted proteins | sample TergutLab28metaG_2_FD_97872 | JGI IMG/M metagenome (GOLD analysis project Ga0123354, IMG submission 97872) | Labiotermes labralis P4 segment gut microbial communities from Petit-Saut dam, French Guiana - Lab288 P4 | ecosystem: Host-associated > Arthropoda: Insects > Digestive system > Gut ...
ACCAGAAAAAGTGGCTACAACACGTACAGAGGATGGACACAAACAGACTACCAAAACAAGCACTACAATATAAACCAAAAGGACGAAGGAACATAGGACGACCGAGGAAGAGATGGAGGGGCCTACTTCATCTTGAGGATCAAGGAACAGGAAACACACCTAACCCTTCAGGAACATGATGATGATGATGATAAAAAGCGTCTTATATTCTCAGAGTTGTACAAACATTGTATGTTATTTAAAGTAGAAACAAGATTAAAAATAGTCATAGGTTGTATAATTATATGCTCAAACACACGAAGTTTTTTTGTTTTTGAGGGCAGAATTATTTCCAAGACGTGGTGAGTTGAAATTTTGGTACTATATTCAGTCAAAAAATAAAATGTGACTGTGATGTTGGACTACTAATTTGTGCAATGTTAATAAAATTTCTGAGTAAATAATTCTTTCAGTTAAAATGAAAATTTGAGAAAGATAAAGGTTATATGTTTAGGCTAAAAATTATTTTCCATCATTATGCACCCAAGTACGTAATACAGAACGGGGATTTTAGAGTTGTATTTTAGTTTTGCCCCACCAACCTATATGCCTAGAATGCGGGCCCAGTATTGAGAGGCGCGGTCGGATTTGAGGTCGCATATCGCCTGGCCCCCTTAATTCCATTTCAATCAGCCATTATTGATTGTAACAGAGTAGTGCTTCGGACATGTTTTTGCTATAGCTGGCTTTCGCCATTTTCCTTTGGTTATTTTTATAAACAAAGCATTCTTCAATAACATCTGTAACAGTTGTCGACAAAGTCGGCCTGTTAAAATAATTGGAAGAGGAAAACTTTGAACTGGGCCAAGAAAAGGCCCTTGTCACTCTCCTCCACCCTCGTGACGTAGTAAGGAAGTTCCTCCACTCCCTCATTGATCCGCTCCCCACAGCCATTAGAATGGAATGCAGCCTACATTTCAATTAAAATTTCCCCAGTGATAGGACCTAACTGCAGTGGGGTAGAAAATTTGAACTTATTTCCATGTTGAGAAACTGTACTGATGTGTGAAGTGTGTTACTGCAAAACACTTCTCAAGTTCAGAAGTAACATCAGTTGTAATTTCATGGAATCAGTAAATAAAGTCTTCATTACCGTCTTATTGGGCAAGACGGCTTGATAGCGTAGAAAACCTGACTTTTCCTTGGACTTCCTTTGTCAGCAGCAATGGTGAGGCAGAGAAAACACAGAAGCATTGTATTTACATAGGAAATAACTTTTATTTTGTACACATCTGTAAAATGGAAAACATTTTGGTTGTGTCTGTATTATAGTCGATCTAGGTGAATCCAGTTTGCCGTGACAGAGCAGACGACAGACATTGGCCGAAGTCGGGAATACCTGTGCCACATAACCTGCTAACCTGCCATCCATTAGTGTGTCCACTGTTATTAAACGTGTTTCCATTCCAAATAGAACCAAACAATGGAAACGGACGTCATGTAGGTTTTAAGCTAGCTATATGTGTTTGTCTGTGATCTTGTTCGAAGTGCAAAAGTGCATAGTATCAAGTCAGTGCTTGCATCCAAAATATATATTCTATTGAGCAGAGTACATTTTTTGGAGTTATTACCTGTTCACACCAAGTCGAACGCTTAACTGTTTTCTTTTATTTTCCAATCTTGCATACGTCAACTTCTACCAGTTTCGGTCCTCATTGGCCCTTCCTTAGGGAGTACGTAGTTGCATAAAACAATCTTTTAAACTTTGCACCATCTCCAGTATGTAGTAGAACCATCTTAAATTCGTCGACATTTCTTATACACATTGGAGATTGTGACAAGATTAAAAGATTTCCTTGTGCACTTGTGCAGTTACTAATGATAAACTAATGAGAACCTAAACATGTAGGAGTTGATGTATTAAAGCATTATTTTAATTCTGAAGATTTTTGAGCATCTGTTGTTGTACACTCTAACAACACTTGTCCACGATTTTCCACAATATGAGGAGTCAGATCGCCCTGTTCGCCATCGTGCTGTCCCTCATCCTTCACAACGCTCTGTATAGCCACCTCCTACCAGCGATAACTCCACCCATCGATCGAAACGGTTTTACCTCATGTCTATGTAAAGATATCATTTACTGGAATTCCTATACTACAGTACAGATAAGTTTTGCCTTCCTTCCTTGCACATTTTACTTACTCTGCATTAGAAATTCCTTCTAGATTAGCCGTTCGTAAGGTTAGGTTCCATGGACTTCCTGAGGTTCTATGATTAGGTTTCAGAGAATCCGTGACCATTGCTGGGAATAAAAAACAACATTATTTTCAATATCGTCTAACTGAAAGTTAGCTTTCCATTTTCGGTGAATATAAGTAACAAGTTATTTATGGATGCTAGACTAAAAGAATATTTGTTTGTTTGATAGTTCCATTGCTAGTTCAATATGTGGTTCTCTCAATCTGAGACAAAGAAACCGAATCAATATATAAATATCAATAAGTGCGCAAACGTAACCTAAGACAAGGACGAAATTTTGTGTCCTGCTGTGAAATTATGGGGAATAGAATTCTAATTAAATACATCTTGAAATCAACAGAGCAACTCTTTCCCTCCGAAGAGTAGAACAGTAGTTTCGGAGTCTTAAAACTGTCCGTAGTTTTATCGAATCAGGCACTTTATCGTTGTTCGCGAACTCTAGAATTTGATCATCAAGTTTCATCTATTTCGGAACATCAGTTCTACGTATGTAGTATAATTATCTGCATTCAAATTAAGGCCGATTTTACAATTTGGTATGCTATATATTGTCGTATTTTGATGTATTTCTGTAGCACTCCGTAGCCCTAGTCTCCAGCAAACAAAGTGCAGTTCGTATTCTCTTTAAATTTTCTGTGAAACATTTACCAATTTACCGTAGAGATAACGTGACCTAAAGTATGTAGTTGATGTGTGGCTTTAAGAGAGTTCTGTTGAACTCCTAACTGCTGACTTAATTACTGCTTTAGAAGAGTTTTTCTTGAGGAGCCAAACGGTTCTCATCTAGTCAAGAAATTCTCCGCATTTTATGGAACCCGATGATTCATTATCGCCTTCACAAGTGCCCACTAACTGTTCCTATCCTGAGCCATCTCGATACAGTCAATACCCCTTCATAACACTTCCTGATGATCCGTCTTAATAATATCCTCCCATCTAAACCTGGATATCCCAAGTGGTTTCTTTCCCTCAGGTTTCCTCACCAAAACCCTCAAAACATGCTATATGCCCCAGGCATCTCATTCTTTTTTATTTGATCACGCGAACAATATTGGGTGAGAATTACAGATCATTAAGCTCTTACATAGTTTTCTCCACTCACCTGTTACATCGTCCCACTTAGTATCAAATATTCCCTACTCAGTACCATATTCTCAAACACCTTCAGCCAACCTATCTCCTTCAATGTGAACGACCAATTTTCACACCCATACAAAACAACAGACAAATCTATACTTCTATTTTTCTTCATATTTAAACTTTGGATAGCCAACTGTAAGGTAAACTAGTCTGCGCTGAATGATAGCAAGTATTCCTTGATTTCAATCTGCTCTTAATTTTTCCTGAATAAAATATTGATCTCTTAAATTTATTCCAAATATTTGAACTCTTCCAAAATTACAAAGTGGCTCTTATGGATCATTATATTCTCACTTCTGTTCTCGAGAGATGACCATGCACTTATTTATAACTGTTGTACGGAAAGTGAATATATTGTACCATAATGTATTTCAATAGTTACTTGTTTTGAGAGGGACTGACGATGATTCAAATATGTGAATGGAAAAAAATTAGGAACTCTGGCCAGTCTTGGAGCATAATAATCGAAATTAAGATGGGAAAGTTACGATTTAGACCACGTGCGTAGGTGTTAGACTCGGCTGGTAGCGGGTAATAAGAAGGACCTGTTATTTGTTGCAGTTTGTCAGTTTCTAAACAAAAGGGATCTTGGAGTGGTGGAAATTTTAAATCCTTGACATTTTTATACTTCTTAAACCTGTGGAGCAAGATGGATGTTAGCCAGCCTTACACATTAAGAAAGACCGGTAGTACTCTCGTATGGGGTTCACACAGGTCACAACACGGGGTGCAAAAGTTAAGACAATAGTACACAATGTTTAAATAATATACAAATTTTTCGACTTCTATTAAGAATTGCTGTCGATTAAATGCTGATGTCTCTAAACGTATTGCATCGTGTTCAGCACGGATAAATAAGTTTAATAAATTTTTTAATTTTGATGAAATTGTGTTCAGAAGTTTAACAGAATTCTTTTCTTTGTGTTTAACGTTATTAAAATGAAATATAAATCATAAATTTGTACAAACAGTTCAGTGTGAAACATTTGTTCAGAAGATTATATTATTTTATGATGATAAGAATGTATACAAATTTTAGGACATTTCCTTTATTGGAAGGAAAATTATCCTAAAATTCTGAGCCCTTTTAGTTAATTCTGTTTACTCGCCATTATAGAAGCAGGAGTACCGTTACTTACTTTTCTAACTTCCGAATCTTTTGAAACTATAGTTCCTTCTTGAACTCTTAACTTGAGATCTATCGCAGCGTATACGTTAATAACTGCAGTCCATGTCAAGAGCCCTGCTTCCTTTTGTATTGGCTTGGATTATAAATATAAATTAATCTTTCTCCAAATTCCGGCCATTACTTTTGCGTGTCAATAGACCCCAGAACACCAAACTCTCTTCTCTTCGACACTAAACTTTCTGATTTCAAATTTCGGCAAATTGAGTCTTTTGTATTTTACGTGGCACTCTGCTATGTAATTCTCCCTCTCAGTCCCATTTGCAGGCGTCATCAACCCCGCGAGTCTTTTTCCCAGTGACATCTCTTTCCCTTCTGTTTTCTACTGCTACGAATTATTCTGTGTTATACACTTCTTCTTTAACTTCACTTATTATAATTTCCAATATCTTGTTGTCAACCTCCACCATCTAAGTTCCTAACCTCCCTAATTGTCTAACTTACCCTGATGCTGTCTCCTCTTGCGAAATTTCCTTCTTCATTTCTACCACTATTGAATTAAACGTTCTTGAGAAAATTAATATGACCGGTTTTTTTGTTTCTGTGAGTCGATCCCAGTTCTTTGCTGTATGTGCCTGATGACGTCATGTTAGGTTCGGCAGAAAATGCGGTGTAAGCAGTGTGCACGACTAAATTATTCTCTGCCCCAAACCAATCGCTTGTCTTCAGTTTCTCATAAAATTATTTATTGTGTTTCACATAACACAAAAAACACGTAAACTGACAAATTTTCTGATAAATATCCTCAATTCTTACGTCCATTGTTACCTTTCACATTCGGCTACAATATGCCCTCCAGACTCTAGTATACTAGATGAAACTAAGGCAATTTTTTTTTGTGAAACCGGAAGTGTGTGCCACACCGTTCAGAATCGTTAGGTGTATGACAGCTTGCCTATTTGTGTCTGTTGTCGCTCCGTGTGTAATAATATTCAGGTATATCATCTCTAACAGGATGTGGAATGTTTGTGAATCGTGACATTGCCTGTAGGATAGCTACATGTTAAGGCCATGTGTAACTGGACTGTTGAGGTATGGCATAAATATGTTGTGGCTCTTTTCGTGACTACATACTTCGAATGTTTCGTATTCACTTCTCTTCTTAAAATTAGAGTATTATATAAGAAATAGCCAATCCCATGCATGATGTTCAATATGACTATAAATATAGATATATAAGTTTGTAAGCGTGTGTGAAAAAGGTCACTCATAAACCAGCTCGTTCATATAGTATTTGTGTCTCGACAAATATATTTTATTGGTGGGATGAAAATATTTTTTACATGCCCTGTTTTTTTATGCATAGCACAATCTTTGTCCAGAGATCTTTACTTACTTACGAGTCCCCTTAATGCATATGGGATTCAATATGCAGCGCCACGTTTGTCACAAACAAAATATATCTCTCTCTTCAAATTTTTGAAGTGTCAGTATTATTTTTCCGCCAATAACGAAATATTTTCATGATTGCAATTATAAATTTGACATTTTATTACTTCAGTACAAATTAGTGTGAGCAGAAATCATTTCCAAGGAGAGATATTACATTTTCTATTTACCTTTAGCAAATTTTGTATTTGGTCTTTTGCTGTCACTTCATGTCGTACTGCATAAATGCATTTCGTAGCACAATGTATTGTTCTGGATATTCCTCGAATAAAAACATTCTGAAAATTTAGGAAGTATATTTCAAAACAAAACATGTAATGTTAATGTTAACGTTAAGCCTTTTTTGATGTAGAACGTGATGTTGTGTAATATAGTACGCCGGCAGAACAGAATGAGTTTGTGATTTTACGTATGGTTTGTAACATCGATATTAGGCTTCATAATTCATCGAATGTAAGGATAGAATTTGCTTCTCGTTTTATGCTATGTACCACCCAAATCATACGGTATATTATTCACCAGAATTTTGTGAGAGAGCCACACCTACAGTAGCGAATTATATATGGGTTTTTCCCCATTTTTATTAGAGTCCCATTAGGAAACATTTGATCTGAAGACTTTGTTCGGAAAATTTACTTAATTCTGTGGTGTACTGTTGCAACACAGTTCCAAATCCATAAGTCTCTTTGAGAAAACACCAGTTTGCAGACATAATTAAATATTTACATCTTACCGAGCACTGCGGCTCTATTGCAAGGAAAGCTTGCAACTGCCAGGACATCCTGTGGCAGCTGCAATTTTAGGAATGGTAACGAGAAATCATCATGATTTCTGCATTTTTCAGTAAGTTACGATTACCCGTATTGAGATATAAAATCATATGTCATAACGCACTGCAAAATTAGGTCCACTACTTTCACAAATGTTGTTTTCAACTTTTGTTACTTCTTTAATCATTTGTTGTAAAAAGGTCTTTTGTTGCGGGTTTGTTTCACTTGGTGATACAGTAAATTCACACAGTTTTCCTGATGAAATTTAAATTTCATTGTGGTGCGTTACTTTGTTTGGTGAAAATTTGTTCGCCGTGATATAGGTTTCTTTTTTTTGAAGGGGGGGCCGTTGCCTTTTATGGATTCTCCGCTTTACAGTAGAAGTGTATTTTGTTGTCCGTTAAGAGTACCATATTGTGAATAGTACTTCAAGTAATACATGATATGCGAAGAAATTTATCTGTTACATCACAGTATAACAGTTTCTGTAATGTGAATTTATTGCATTTTTGTTGATTAAGAAAATAAATTAATTTCACCGTACCCTACATTAAAGCTGCTTTTAAGAAAGTGTAGAAACAAGACCATTTTCATTATTTCAAAAATATAATTTTATTTCTTGTTTTCATGTTTTAACTCGGAATTCAGATTTCATTACACACGCTCTCTGCTTGAATCTTAAAACTATTTCTAGACTGTTTCCTACTATTCGTGAAATTGGAATTAATTATAAAGCTTTTTGAATGTTATAAAAACGCTCGGTCAGAAATTAATTTTAAATTTTATACTTGATTGTTGTTTTTATAACATAATTCATAAAATATATTACACTAAGATATTTATGCTTAACGTGGCGGAGGGCACAATGATGAATTGCGGTCAGTACTGTAATTTAGGGCATATCTTTAATTAAACATGGAATAAATATTTATTAATATTTTGTAGACCTGCTGTACAGTAATAATGTAATATTTTAAGAGGAATTTCGATGAATAGTTTACTTATATATATATATATATATATATATATATATATATATATATATATATATATATACATATATACACATATATACTGAGTATTTTCACACATTCTCATATTATGGGAGCTAGTCGGAATTTTTTTTCAAGAATGTGTATAAATGAATTTGCGACAAGAATACAGACACAAAGAAAATTGTGATCAAATATTTAAAAAATATTTTGTGCATGGTTAATACATTAGTCATTTTAAATGCCAGAATTTCCTGTTTAAAAAGAACACAGATTCCTCTAGATGTGACTGAATTTGAAGATCTCCTGTTTTATTTTCTTCATTGTTAGTCCTATGTTGTTTCCTCATTCTTGTCTCTCACTTGAAGCAGAAACATGAAGAAGGACAGCGTCTCTTGCATTATCTGCGAAAGACAAACTCCTTGTTAGTGAAGAATACGTGTTTATGGTTAAGAAATGAATATACATATGAAAATTGATTGCAGATTCGGCAATTCCGAGGTTCCAGAACGGAATAAAGAAGTATCTGTTATCATATGTTAAACTTTATGACCAGTAATAATGTGATAAATTTGAGGAACATTTGTAATTGTGACATTTCAAACATGATTTTAATGATAATGTTATAATTTAAATACGTTTCTAGCTGTATCTATTGGCAAGGATTAAAAATTTGTAAACATGACCTACATTGCGTGAATGCTGATTTCGACTGTTAATGAAGAATTTTTCTCTATGTTCCCTCTTATTGTTTAGTGGTGTGATTTATTGAAATTTGTTAATTTCACAAATTTTAATCACAATATTTAAACGCAATAATTTTTTTAAACATTTGTTCAACCTAAAATAATCGCTATTATCGGGTACCCGGATTTCGGGTTTCCTAGACCCTCGCTTATGACACGTACACAATTTCCAGGAAATGTTATTTTTACATATATATATCTTTCAAGCTACGAGTATAAAAGGAATTTCATTACGTCCTAACAACTAGACCGCCAAAAGTTATTTCTTTCAACATATCCGTATATTTCATTTGTATCAGGCTATGTACAAACTTATCTATTGATAACTAAGTTTCTCTCTTCCTACATATCCACGGTAGATTGCGTGGTTCACAGTTCAAAACCTATCACGCTCCTGGAATTTATAGACTTAATTCTCAGGAGCAAAGTTGGACAGAAATTGCAGTAACACTGGAGTGGCTTGTGAGAAATAAACGTGATTTAAACATCACTTTTTGTTTTGAACAATTGTATCGAACTGGTGTGACTTAACGGCGGAAAAATATGTTTTAGAAATTCATTCATCAAAGTTTGTGGCCATTCAAAACTGATGCTTTTATATAGAGGTGAAATACAATCTTTCATATGTGTGTTGCCTCGACCATGAATTTTAAAATTTATTATAATTCTTTTCCACAGCTCGGTACACGAATCACCGAATTTCATCGCAATAGACAGCTGTATCTATTGTACTGAAGCTGAGGTTTCTACAATATTATGAATATTTTATTAGACGATAATAAAAATGTATTGAAATGATATATTAAGTTATTGTGAGATTTCCATGTAAGCTATTATTTATCTTGAAAACTTAAAGCTTTATACGATTTATGCTCTGCACATGGAGGGCACGTCACCCAAAACATTTTTAGTGCATCTATATCTGAGTGGGAATTCTCGTTTCATTGTTCCTTGTGCTTAGAATTCATTGACTACACTGCATTTTTAAACAAACAGGTCTGCTCAAGAATGCGGACAGTATCCAGTAGAGTAACGATGGCTCTGCAGATCTGCGTGAGCCTACAGTATAACTCTATGACATTTGATGGGGTGTTTTTAAAACTTAGATGGATGGAGAGATCAGTGTCTGACAATAGACAAGTTGCAAAGAAGTTACAATGGTAACATTTGAGAACTTTGGCATTGGAGAACGTGTAATATAAAATTTTAAGCAGAAGTGATTGTGAAGATGCGTGAGTAAATTGATGTGAAATTCGTTCTAAAACAAATTTAAGTATTTCCAAGAATTTCAGGAAAATTATATGATATGTCTTGTGATTAGCACATAACAGAGAGTTGTCACAGCTAAAGTACCAATTTCGTATGAAAGGCACAGGCTTGATTAAGTTCTTTCGTACCTAAAATCATTTTAACCTCTTTTTATGGTGCTGGATTTGATTGTCTTATATATTTATATGATTACACGTACTTTCCAACCCAAATAAATGCACAATTGTACATAATTGTTTACATATATTCAAATATATATATACACATACATGCTTAAATGAATACGCACAATACATACAATACATGCATAAATACATAGATCCCTACCATACATTCATATATACATACATGCATACTTACATACGTACACACACATATACATACATGCATACATACATACAAACATACACACATATATACGTACATACATACATACATACATAAATACATGCATATATACATACATATATACAAACATACATACACACACACATATACACATACATACATATATACATACATACGTACATACATATATACAT
>Ga0123354_10021038_pt1 | contig 10275 bp, 5 predicted proteins | sample TergutLab28metaG_2_FD_97872 | JGI IMG/M metagenome (GOLD analysis project Ga0123354, IMG submission 97872) | Labiotermes labralis P4 segment gut microbial communities from Petit-Saut dam, French Guiana - Lab288 P4 | ecosystem: Host-associated > Arthropoda: Insects > Digestive system > Gut ...
GGTCGTCTTGCTGTTCTTGCTTTATGAAGGCAGCACTATTCACAATGCGAGCGACCAGTTCGTCTCTTGTGTTTTCTTTTTCTTTGTAGACTTCGCTTTTCATCCAGCCCCACAGACAAAAATCTAATCTGTACGCGCCAACTTCAAACAGCTGTATCTCCACACCCATTCAAAATTTGACACATATTTGTATGAACTTATTTACTCGGAATAGTCCATACTACCACCTCGTAAAATATTACTATTCCTCCTGAAACACCCTGTATATATGTACTGTTATTTAATAGAAGTAATATATACAAATTCCACATTAAGCTAAGGATCCCCTACAGCTGCTTAATAGACCCTCTCGTATTTGCTAAACAACTGAACTTATGTTCCATGTACCTACAGGAGCTTAATACGCTCCATGCCTTGAACCCGCATGAAGGAATGTCCGTATTATTCCAAGTATTTTTAACTGTGATAATGGATAAAGGTGTTTGGTGAGCTTTACGCTTCGGCTGCCTTACCCACGATGTCCATTGTACAGGAACCTGGACGGACACCAGAACCGGACAGTATGCCTACCGGATGTGGCACTCCAATTCCCTTACCGCCCACTAAGTCGACCGATCTAACCCGGCCCCCTTATCCGGTGTGCTCCATGTACCTGTAACTCAAGAGTATTATGGTGAATACAGGAACTGTAATTTTACATTTACTGTCACTATGGCGTAGTACTTACGTACAGGTAAAGGTAACCCCATGATATGGCAATGCAGGCACAGAGGGGACATGGAAATAGCTCCGACCCCTTCGCAATTTCGGCGCTAGGAGGTGGCGGGTGATCGGCACCCGATGTGCAAGAGGCTAGAGTAGTACTTAGGTACAGAAGAAGCAAATTCACTTCTGTTAAACACTAAACGACCAACGAAATAAAATCTTAAGTGCGCCCAGCATCTTTGTAAATTGTTCGAACGGGAAGAAAAACTGCAGAATTACTTCGAATTTAAGGCGCCCTCTAATTTAAAACGAGCCCCATATTTAAAAGGGGGATTTTTTCAGGGGGAAAAAAACTGCAAGCAAATACATTTTACCTTCCTTAAAATCTGTTACTCTTTTAGCGAGGTCACTTGTTATTAGAGGAAAATGGGGGTTTAGAGGCTTTCGAGGAATGAAAAATAATACCTTACCCAGGGTTATGAAACATTACTCCCCAACTGGCAGAAGGAATCACGGTAGACTTTTGAAGAGACTTCTGGATACGTGAGATCGGAACGGGTCAACAAGTGGGCCAACTCTATGAAAGATATGATGATGATGATGATGATGAAAAATAATACCTGGAATTTAGAAGCACTCTAATTTTCAGTCCGGAAAAAATGTCAAAAAAAAAAAAGGGTGCGTCTTAAATTCAAACATGTTACATAATTTTGACCACACTCACGGGACATTCCGGGAAAATGTACCTTAAAACCCGCTGCTTGTGTCCCACCTCAGTTGAGGTTATATCCGAAAGTACGTGCAAGGTGAAGCAAGGTTAAGAGTATCCGTGCCTCAAAATCCTAGTATCCGTGCCTCAAAATCCTAATTTAAACACGTGGAACACCAGTGAGTTATTCGGCGAGACTTTGTTTCTGTGCGAGATGGACTCTATTCCGACATGCATGACACAATCTTCAATTTGCACAGGTGGTCGGCATTATCAAATCCCTTTCCATCCCTCAACACAGGTCACAAGATCAGACATGTGGTCGGCGTCTTACTGCCCTCTCCCCCTCGCGAGGGACCCCGATCTGCTAACCCACGTGACAAAAATAATATTATAATTGCCTTTTCATCACATATAAAACAGAACGACACAATGATGTTCCAGAGGAAGTCACTAATCATCCGAAACATGAAGGTGCTTTCTGTAATTGCGTTAGGAGTTTTCGCGCTTGGCGTCGTCACTTTCAAGAGTGTGGCATCGCTTCCAAAACTGAAATCCGCTCCAGGAACTCCTTTCGACTGGCATCAGTTTCTTCCAGGAGGTAAGATTTTCAATTTCAGTGTGTCCTTTTTGTAGACCTGCCGAATATGATGTCTTTGTACAGCCGCACAATTGCAAGCAACAGAACTTAACGATGCAAATTATTTTCAAGATAACACAGTTAAATTTTTCGCCAAATGTATGTACGAAGTGGGGGGGAGATAATTTTTTTTTTCCATTTCGTTTTCTGACCTGCCTCCTATTAAATGGGTACCGGGATACTTTCCGTTCGTACAGTGGCCGGAGAATAAAGTTAACCACTCGCCCCCAGAATAGAATAGAATAATAATTGGGTTTGAGCCCTTCCGGGCCCCATGCACCTAGGCTTTAAGACAGGTCCTTTGTGCCCCATACTCTATATTAAGTTATAGGAGTCCTGTTCCTTTAGCAAAGTTCCAGATGCCCCCCAAATACCTAGTTTCCTAATGTCCTCCGGGTCTAAAAAGAAGGAACCAAGATATGAATGTCTAAGTCATTATGTATAGATGCCTTCTACAGGAGTTCCCCCTGACTGGAGCCCTCCGTAGAAACCTGATCTGGCCCAACTCCATGAAAGATATATGATGATGATGAAAAATAATACATGGAATTTAAGAAGCGCTCTAATTTTCAGTCTGGAAAAAATGTCAAAAAAAAGGGTGCATCTTAAATTCGAACATGTTACATAATTTTGACCACACTCACGGGACATTCCGGGAAAATGTACCTTAAAAACCCGTTCTCCTTAGACTCTAATTTACTCTCAATCTCGATCCCACGGGATCAGGGGAAATATATGGTCCACCAAGCAGAGCCCCTATACGTGGCAAGGCTAAATACAAATGGGAGGTCGCCTGGTATCCCAGAAGGTGCCGTTAAAGTCAGACTCACCCACATTCATTCATCCCTTAGGCAGGGCACTCACACCTTAGGATTGGGGATTGCTTTTCAAGGTGTACTCCCTTAGATCCGCTGTGTTCTGCGCAACAGGGTCACCACTACTCACCTCCATCTAGGGCTGGGGTTACGAATGAATGATGCTATATCTATACTCCCCCCTACACTAATTCTTGGCATGGACAGAGGAAATTCGGTCTGTTTGAACGTAAAACCTAACGTCGTGGTACAGCGTTTATAGCTCCTTCGCAGTAACTTTCCCGTGTTCGAACTTCAGCCAACGAATGGTTTAGCCGGTATCAGGCGTAGAGTTTTCCGAGACACAACGCCGTGTATTATGGCACACGGCTACCGTCGTATCGGAAAACACGCTGCCTTCATCTTCAGGGTTGCAGCTTACAGCTTGCAGTCTGTGACTTCCTCAGTCCCCCTGTCCTGCCTGGAAATGTACCACTTACTTTTAGAGCACAATGGTAACTATATCTACCGCCTGTTTTAACATAAAAGGAAAGCCGCACGGTGTATCTTGGTATTTCGTATGATTGTCCCAATTCCAGGTCTGGTCTGGTCTGACTTTGGAATGTGTAGACTGTGGGGATTGAGCGTGAGATGGGAACTAAATTTTTAAAACCCTGTTCCTCTAAATGCGTGCTTCAGATGGTTAAAAACACACCAGACCAATTCCTTCAATGTTCTTCGAGGCCAGCCATTCTAATATTCAGAGCTGTATAACCTACAAATAAAAACCCATCATCATACAACCACTGCAATTTGCGTAATAGACTGTGCAGCACATCACAAAGTTATATGATCCAGCTCCGGTCACATTACATCCACAAACAAGGCTGCACCCATTTGATAGGAAAATGTATAGGGCTCCAGAGAGGTTATGGGCGTAGTGAGGAAGAAACATACCAGCCTGCCTGCCAAACCAATCATTTTTAGTTACTACGAAAAATGACTTTGTAATTAGGTAAATTTTCAGTTTTAAACACCAGTTCATGCATTTTTATGACAAATTCAACATATAACAATAGTTTTTTTTTAAATGCTAAGACGCTTCAAATTAGGAACAGTGCTCTTCTCTGTTTAAGAATTGGGTGAGATCTTCTTTGAAAAAATTACTTATCAGCATCCAATGCTTAAAATGTGACACTGTTTGCTATCCTCATTTTTAGGTGTTATTTTGAGGAAGGAATAAAAAATGAAATTAGTACTTCGGCATACAGAATTTCATATGTGGAGCTCCAAAACTTTGTTCTCAGATATGTTGACTTTAATTATTATTTAAAAGATTTCTCAATATGCTACAATGCAACAAACTCAGTCCTTAAAAAAATGTAATATTAGAATAACAGTAACAAACATGGTACAACTGAATGCAGATGTGATGTCTAAGGAAACATATTGCTTAACGTAGCTAATAAATGTACCTTATCTTGACACACTATCTGGTAGCAGAACCGATAGTTTCGACTACTAATACCAAACCACCAATTAGGTATAATCTAAGGTCCAAACAGCCATCCATCCTCACAAATTATTTCTTTATGATCCACCTTAATGTTATCTTCCCATATCTGTACTGATATTTCAAGTGACTGTCTTCCAAGCCGCTTCCCCACCGAAATTTTCTTTTCAATTTTTATCCTAGTTACTTCATATCCTGGTTGGAACAATAATTTTTTTTTTTTTCCAAAACAGTCCAGACTGGCTCTGGGGTCCACCCAGCCTTGTATTCAATGGGTTCCAGGGGGTAAAGCAGCCAGGGTGTGAAGCTGTTGACCACACACCTCAATCTAGTGCTGAGATCTAGGAATAACTGGAACTATGTCTTTACTCCCAGTATGTGCCTTCATTGTATGTACAGGGGCAACTTCACCTTGCATCCTAGTTATAGCTACATGCTTAGCCAATCATAGTTTCCTTAGATGTCACTATCCTACAAGCCCACAAGTTCCTTGTTATGCCTTATTTTAAACTGATGACTAAATTCATTCTTGCACCACGACAGTTTCCTGAGCAATTTGTTGTGAAACAGAGAACCATTTATTTGAATAAAGGTAGACCAACTTGATGACACTTGCTTTATTATGTCAATTTACTGCTCAACATGTTTCAGATGTTAATACATCCATCTTCAGGAGCTTGCGACTACTTGTTGTGTAGGCTGACTTGAGGCGTGTTGGTGTTATGTAGCGGATACCACATCACCAACAGACAATCCCGCTACATAACACCAACATGCCTCAAGTCAGCCTACACAACAACGCAACAAGTAGTCGCAAGCTCCTGAAGATGGATGTATTAACATCTGAAACATGTTGAGCAGTAAATTGACATTATAAAGCAAGTGTCATCAAGTTGGTCTACCTTTATTCAAATATCAAGATGATGCACGGTCCAATACACATAAGAGAACCATTTACTTTCATGTTGACAGAACAACATATTCTCTAAAATTTCTCGTATTTTATATCCGTGAGCAGTGCTAAAACATTCTGAGTCTTTAGATAGGACACAAGACATGATAAAGATACAATGTAATATTAGAAATCAAGATTATGGTAGTCTCAGGTGTGCCACTGTGTTATTTAGTCGTACCAACAGTTGGAGGAACCTGCCTCATCTATGTCTGAATCCCTCTGAAGATAGAGGCAGCACATTCCTCTAGAACATTTGTACCCATGTATCAAAAGTACTCGGTGCCACATAACAGACGTATGATCTTGGTTAATTTCTGAATGGTTCTGACAATGGCTCATTACTCAGGTACTGCGTTTCTGAGCTTTGTCAATCTCATATTCAGAAAGAACACAATATCAAGTCCTTTATTTGTCCAAACTAATGAACACAAATGCTTGCTATCATTCAGTGCAGAATCTTTTGTCTTCCAGGTTGCTATTCAAAAATGTAAAGATCAAGATATATAGAACTATTATTTTGCCTGTTGCTTTGTATGGGTGTGAAACTTGGTCGTTGACATTGCGGGAGGAAGGGAAGCTGAGGGTGTATGAGAACATGGTGTTGAGGAGAATATTTGGACCTAGGAGGGATGATGTAATGGGGGAATGGAGGAGATTGCATAATGAGGAGCTAAATGATTTGTACTGCTCACCCAACATTGTGCGGGTGATAAAATGGAGAAGAATGAGATGGACTGGGCATGTGGCGCATATGGGTGAGGAAAGGGGGGTTTATAGGGTCTTGGTGGGGAAACCGGAGGGAAGGAGACCACTGGGGAGACCTAGGTGTAGATGGGTGGATAATATTAGGATGGATCTGCAGGAGGTGGGATGTGGGTATATGGACTGGATTGGTCTGGCCCAGGATAGAGACAGGTGGTGGACGCTTGTGAGTGCGGTAATGAACCTTCGGGTGACTAGCTGCAAACCAGTTAGCTTCTCAAGAAGGACTCTGCACCGTGGAGTAAGTAAGTAAGTAAGTAAGTAAGTAATGCACACAAATTATTTTTTTTGTTAAACTGTTGAAACATTTAAAACAATAATATTTGCTCCAACATATTGGAGCAAATATTATAATTTTATATGCTTTAACAGTTTAACAGTTTGTGTGCATTAGTTGGGACAAACAAAGGACTTCATATTATTAATGCACGGAACAACCACGAAGATTAAAGGACACAATATGTTGGAAAATGAGCATGTGCCTCAACACATTTTAATGTGAGGACAAAGAAATCCACTTTCTGAATAACATGTTCCTGTCAGAAAATCAAACAATGTACAAATTCCAGAAATGCGCTCACTGTTAAGAATACTCATGACATTCACCATTAACACCATCACATTCTCTTATTTGTGGTTAAAAACAGAAGTAAATTCAAACCAAATTCTTATGTCTACAGCACAAGCAATAGACAAGAATATGACTTTCACCTTCATCAGATTTAATGCTATATCAAAGAGAAATCTACTCAACTGGCATAAAATTGTTTGACAGTTTTCCACAAAGAATAAAAAATGTTAATGACAACCATAAATAATTTAAATCAGCTCTGAAGAATACAGGGTCATCGAAAAAGATGGACAGGATTTGAAACCGCTATAACTTAAAAAGTACTAGACGGATTTACATGTTAAACCTTCGAACAAGAAATTGTAAGTAGGGGTATTTTTATGCAAGATGGAGCTTCTCCCCATTTCAGTTGCTTTGTGACTGACGTTTTAAATGAGAGATTCCCTCATGCCCAGATGTCTCTCCACTTGATTTTTTCCTGTGGGGGTACATTAAGAACATTGTGTATGCTGAGAAGATAAGGAATATCCAGCACCTGCAAGACAGGATCACATCTGCCATTGAAACTGTAACATGAGACATGATTCAGAAAACGTGGCAGGAGATAGAATTTCGTTTTGACGTCTCCAGAGCTACAAACGGTGCACATATTGAAACGTACTAAAGTAAGTCTAAAACTTTAAACTTTTCTGAACATTTTAAGATGCCAAATGTGTAAATCCGTCTAGTACTTTTTAAGTTATAGCGGCTTCAAATCCCATCCATCTTTTTCGATGACCCTGTAATTACATGCTATTTCCTTCCACTCTATACATAAATACTTTAACCCTTTACCTGCTAACGTGGAGAATATAGTGAGCTCCGAATAATGTTAGCAAAGGGCAGATGGGATTTAACTCGGCGTTTAAAGGGTTAATGGAAGTACAGAATGATAAATTAAGCTAATTCAGTTTTAAGCTAATGCACTGTACCAGCAACCCCTGTGTGTACGTTAAATTTCTTGGCTTATTCTATATCCAAAATAGCAACCTGTTTGGGATTTACAGAATATAAAGAAATTCAAATTCAAATTCACTTTTCACAATTAAATCAGGAACAGAAATTGTCAAAATGCAATCTCAGAAAGGAAAGAGTTAACAAACAACCCTAACCTTGAAATGATCCAACCATGCATTGAGCAATTAAATATGGAAGCTCAAACCAACAACTGCTCACAGTATAAGTGTATGAATATATATTATAAACATGTAGGAGGTATACTGTGTTTATAATATACCTTCATAGAACTCTGTGCACCTTGTTGGTTGTCGCTACCATATCGAATTGCTCAGCGCACGGTAACGGAACATTAAAAACCGATCAATACGCAACAGGCAAAGACTACATCTGCTTATAATAAAGGCCCCTCCCTGAAGATGGTCACAAGAGTGGCCAAAACCTGTAGGACATACATTATGTTTATAATATAATTCTAAACACTTGCTTGCATTTGCTGGTTTCTGATATCATATCTAACCCTTTGGGTTCTATCATTGTCACTCATTCATACATTTCTTACTGTTTGTATGAACATATGTTTTGCAGTAAAATACTGCTAATTAATACATGCAAAAAAAAAAAAACCAAGAGTGGAGTAAGAGGTGGTGGTGAATGAAAGAAAACGAAGGAAAATATTTTATACCAAATTTTTAGGTGATAATATCCAGACTTAAAACCCTCCACCCAAGTGAATTATCACATGGGTTAATGCAACATGCAGTGTAGAATTTGTGTATGAAGATTACTTGAACAGCAACAATGAATTCAGTTGAGTGCAACAATTCGTTGTATCACTTGTGAAAACACGGTCACATGTTTCGGCTATATCCAAGTCACTGTCATGATGTAAAGCAGCTGACAGTGTCATACACATGAAGATAGATCCAAACAAATACAGTTCTGTGATGCTGTCTGCGATGAAAATTAGGTAGCTACATTGTGAAAGTGATATCAGTGTTACAAAGATTCTACTGCATTCTAAAGCATAAAATGAATAACACAGTAAACAACTGTGTATAATCAAGGACTGTGTAATCAGAACTTCAATATATGTCTACACAAATTGGCGACTAAGCCAAGAGATCAAGAATCCACAATGAAAACATACTAATTAATCATCTAATTGGCAATCTATTTCATCTTCAATTAATCTAACAATTTTAATAAACAAATAAACAGTTTTTTCATTTTTATTTTTTATTTTATTTATTTATTTTTATATTAAAATAAGACACTTTAAGCCAATGTCTTAACAAACACAAATACAGACCTTTCAGTGTCATGAATATGAAACTGTAACAGGTGGAGCACGTACTTGATTTTACCATATGTTCATTATATACATGGGCCCGGTAGCTCAGTTGGCATAGCGACTGAGCTACGGGCTGGACGGTCCGGGATCGAATCCCGGTGGGGATGAGATTTTCCGCCCGTCCAGACCGGCCCTGGGGCCCACCCAGCCTCCTGTACAATGGGTACCGGGTCTTTCCCGGGGGTAGAGGCGGCCGGGGCGTGGGGCTGACCCCCCCCCACCCCCATCTAGTGCCGAGGTCCTAGAAAGAGTAGAGCTATACCTCTACTCACCCTAAGGACCTTTGTGGCCCATAAAAAGGGTGAAACCTACCTTAATTATAAGCATGTTGTATGTCAACTATCTCTTAGTTTGCTGTGCAGCCTGATGATGACTTGAATGTGGCCGAAACATGTAGATGTGTTTCCACAAATAACGAAACAAACATTAGTTGTGCTTGGCTGAATTGGTCATCAGTGTTCAAGTGTAAACAATGCAACAATATTAGTAACATAAACTTTAGGTAACACATCCCCACTGCACTTTAGTCAAATTGTGTATATTTAATAAGCAGTCTTGCACAAAACAATTACACGTCCTTTAATTTACTAGTTTCAGCCCATTAGCCAGGCCATCATCAGACCAATATATTGTCAAGAACCTTGTAAAAAACAATGCAAAATCTTATATGTTTATGTGGGATAGACATCTAATTCCCATTACAAAATTTTTGAAGTAGTATTAAACAGAAAAAGTCACTTGACTAGTTCACTTTGTCAACACACCCCTCCGTAAATAGAATGCCACACCGCAGTAGGCAGAGGTGTGCAATAAGGCACACACATTAAATACCTTGATCTGTCAAGTTGGTGGAACACTGTCCTTCCACAAGTGCAGATCCACAGGGTGAAAGAAATCTCCATAAGGGGGCAGTGCTTTATGTACCATTTAAGTTCCTTTTATAAAAATTATTAAATTTATATCCTTTTTATCAAAATTATTAAATGTAACGAAAAAAAAATTTTAACTAATTGAAACCTTAGTGACTTTGCATTCAGAGACCCTGAAGTCCAAAACTGATATATGGAGAATGTTTACTACATTGGGAAAAGAAATGGAGTGCCCCATATTACTTACTTAACTTACTGCATGGTGCAGAGTCCTTCTTGACCTTCTAACTGGTTTGCAGCTAGTCAAGAAATTCCCCGCTTTTCACGGAACCCGAAGGTTCATTACCGCACTCACAAGCGTCCGCCACCTGTCTCTATCCTGGGCCAGCCCAATCCAGTCCATATAC
>Ga0123354_10021039_pt1 | contig 10275 bp, 6 predicted proteins | sample TergutLab28metaG_2_FD_97872 | JGI IMG/M metagenome (GOLD analysis project Ga0123354, IMG submission 97872) | Labiotermes labralis P4 segment gut microbial communities from Petit-Saut dam, French Guiana - Lab288 P4 | ecosystem: Host-associated > Arthropoda: Insects > Digestive system > Gut ...
AACGTCACGCAGGTTCTTTTAACACTGCATTCTACTCTCAAGGTCATCAACGCTCTCGCGTGACACATCAGCTGTGCAGGGTGCAGTATTTGCAACCGCAAGAAGCCCCCACTTTTCTCTGGCCATTATCTCCGTAACCGTTGAACTTTGGATATAGGTGTTTTGGGTTATATCGGTATAGTTTAACATAAGGAACACTTTCCCGAAGTCTGGCACATTCCTCCTGGGACACTCTGTATAACTGTCCCACACTCCCAGTGGGAGGGGTTGCTGTGATTTTAAGCAATTACGCATTTTACTAAGTTCATATTCACCTTTCCACCGAAGTTTACGTAGTGTATACTGTGCAATTGTAGGTGATGTAACGACATTATGTGAACTGCTGTTTTCTTTGAATGAGATTTGAAGACTAAACCAGAGCCATGATGATTTTGAAAGGAAGAGATTTTGCCCAACTGAACGACATAATCCAACATTATTCTGAAGGCACTCAGGTAGCTTCCTCAAACAAACATGTAAAACAGCTAGAGCTGCCTCCAGGATACAAACAGATACGCTACAAATGAGATAAACTGATCAGTAAGGAGTTTATGAAGAAAGGGATTAAAGTTGGGATGGTTACAAATTTTGAAGTTTTGCTGACCGTGCATCTCAGTACAATCTTAGTAATTATCCAAGTTAATGCAAAAATTCTTGTTTTGTAATAAGTTTATTATAAAACAAGGATTTGTGCATTAAATTGGTTAATAACTAAGATGGTTACAAATGTTGAAATAAAAAGACACATTAATCGTGGGTTAATTTAAATTGATAGCGCTGTAATTACATAGGCAGGGTACGTATGACACAAAAAGTAAACTCTCAGGATATGAAGCCTGGAATTCGATCTAAGAATTTCAAGACAAGGAAAAGGTGCATTATAAGAAAGCTAATTCACACAATATTGTTTTAATCTATAAGGTCATTAGTTTACCTGACAAACAACTATATTTCCATTTCCTGTCTACTGTTTTTATCGTATTAACCATGGCCCACTCAACCGACATCCCACGTGTGTGAGCTGCAACGGCGGAAAGTGAAGAAAGACAGTTGTCAGATAAAATAAAGGCTTGTAACAGCAATCCACTGTCATATCTATAACAAATCTTGAGTGAGTCCGAAAATTTAAATGAGTTTTTAAAGCTCAAGGCGGGTCTTGTACTGAGTAATCCTTTTGAACTGCATGGTCATAAATAGCGTAAAAAAGCAATGGGCGTCGTGGAAATCTCTATGTTAATAAGTAGTGGTAAGGCTTACAACGTTCAGCCCACTAGATTCCTGTTGTAACAAAATCCTGCCAACTTATCGGCCTCTCGACAAAATAAGTAAATGCAGTCTGTGATGCTGTGATTTCTGTTTTCCTTGTGTCATAAATAAAAAAGCTGCATGCCCTTGTATGTTTTATTAAGATTTTAGGTGTACAGTATCCTGATGAGATCATTAAGGTAAGGGCTATCTTCAGGTTTGCACCGTGCATCAATAATAATTAAACACTTTATTATCCAACTAATGCACAATATATAATATATAGATAAATTTAAATTATAAAATATTTAAAAGTGCTCCAACATGTTTCGGATCACAGAGGATCCATCATCAGGGAGACTTGTACAGTGCTTGGCTAAAAATTACAAGAATGGTTCTATCGTGTCCGTTGACACGGACAAGGTCGGTGTTATGGCAGCATATTGTGACCCGTTGTGCGTGTGTGTAGTTCACTGTATAGGAAGGCACTCATATACAGTGAACTACACACACGCACAATGGGTCAGAATATGCTGCCATAACACCGACCTTGTCCATGTCAACGGACACGATAGAACCATTCTTGTAATTTTTAGCCAAGCACTGTACAAGGTTACCTGATGATGGATCCTCTGTGATCCGAAACATGTTGAAGCACTTTTAAAAATTTTATAATTTTAATTGTATCTATATATTATATATTATGCATTAGTTGGATAATAAAGTGTTTAAGGTAAGGGCTATCAAACGGAAATGTAGCCGATATATTGTCACACCTGATTCGAAAGCCACTGTCATACATAGTCACCCACCGCTGCAGTGTCATCAATTGCCGTAATGTTATGAATATTAACTGCAACCACGTCATACATTTCCATTTCCAGCAATGAAAGGCTGGATTTATTTCTACCCAAGTGCCCTTTAAATCTAAACAATCCAGTCTTGTGTGACCCGCACCTAATTTTTATTCTTTCAACGCCTCCAAGCAACCAATTGTCTTGTGGTGACTAACATACCCTTGTGTCATCTTGTACCGACAAATATCTTAAGGATGAATCACAAGATGACAGCAGAATACGAAAGACGCCTATGGTTTTAATGTTTTGTTAGATATATCTTGAGCAATTGGTGTCCTAAACCCCGAATGTTTGATTTTCGCAGCGTTGGTAGATGTCTGAGTAGACCATACGTCAAAAACGTACAATAAAAATGAACCTCTACTGCACTGAATACTTATTATTACAGAAAAATATTTCACATATTTCCTGCAGGTTTAAAAATACACCCAACAGTACAATTAGCCAAAAGACAATGGAAACCTCACGCTTGTTTTGTGAGAAATTAACACATCTTTTTCCTAAATCCTCAGTACCTTGAAGCAATGTACTTCATAAAATGCATTAGTTTCCATTGGGAATGTTGAATCCTACTCATTCTTATACAATCATAGACAAAATATTGAAAAATGTTTCTAAGATAACAATGTTCTCAGTTTTTAGCTCTTTTTTTCCCCAAGTCCGTTCCAGTATATGATGTTTTACATTTGATCTTGCAATGTTCTTCAGTTCTTTCAAAGTCTCTCTAACATTTCGAATAACAGTGCACCTTCGGTTATCCTTTTTAATTTGGGTATCAGAAGTCAAATGTCCAAACCTAGGTAATTTTTTGGTATGAAAACAAAATAATCTTGATACAGAGTAAGAAATAAAGTCCTAAATCACGCTCTAATATGTGCCGGTAACTTCGGCCACTTACGAAGTTTGACTTGTTTCGCTTATGCTTAACTAAGTCCCATATATCGCAAGTCCAAACACCGTTTCTATATTTACACAATTATTCGATTCGCTCCTTACCACATTCAACTAGTATTTTCGCCGCTTTCCATCTGTGACCCCCGCACGTGCTCAGACTGGCGGAAATCACAGTTTCGCTGCGTCGGAGTTCCGTCACGCTCTGCTGCGGAACTGTCGCTGCATGCGGTGGTTTTAAAGCAATCCGGTATTTGATACGGTTTGAGACTGATGACCCATATGGTCCTGAAAGAGCGTTTCTTCGATTTCTTTCGAAATAAATTAACAGCTTGTTGTTTAATGTACTTCGTACAGAATTTCTCAATGCGTCATTGTGGGAAACAATGCTAAGATTTTCAAGTTTTCGCCAGTTGCCAGCTCCGAGGAGTGCAGCTCGTAGGATAAGCTGAAACTCGTTCCCTTTGTCTCAAATGCTTGTAAGCACATAAGTTATTTAAAAAATGAGTTTATAAACTAAGTATGTATGTATGTATGTGTGTATATTACGTCTGCATATATGTAAGCTTGTGTGGGCCCATACACCTAATCTCCACATATTTCTCACGTCGCACTGTTGAAGGCCAGTAGTGGGTTTCATGTCCCTGCGGGTTTGCATCTGGAAAGATAGTCCTCAGCACCTACTGGGTAGGTGTGTGGGTGGGTCTCAGAGTCTGTTTGGAGCTGGTAGTGAAGACAAAATTCGAAGTCCCTGGCTGGAATCGAACTCTGGATTTCTACCTCAAGTTTTCCACAGGCTAATTTTTAAAGAAGCTGAATTTGGCTAAAGGCTTTTCTTTAATTTTTATAAGACAATAAACAGTATAAGTATTACTCCGTTTTGTTTCGTATGAGGCTACGTCGAAACTGTGAAGTTTTTTATTTATATTAGTGGCATATATAAAACTATTGTAACACTGGTAAAAAATAATGAGAAGAGGACGAATTTTAGGTGTCGTGCACCTCGATACAGAATTTAGGCCAGAAATAACACTGAAAATGCAGATTTGTGCTCAATAACATTAAATATGGAAGAATGAAAATAATATTTTAAAAGACTACTGACAAATTATGAAATATCCTTTTTTTTTTATAGCAGACGTTTCATTACATAACTCTTTACCTGTAGACTTATTCCCAATTTATCATCTTCCTTTCATACAAGATCTGTTATCCAATCTGCCTGGACGTTCTTAGGACACTTCATTACTCAGCAATATTTATGGGCAGTTCAACAGCTATCCAGACTAATCATACTCGAGTTCGCGCGTTTGAAGCTCGTGGTGAATACTGCCGGGTGTTTTGGTAGAAAAACTTCTGTCTTCAATGGTCCGAAATATCTCAATTGTAATGCACCTTGGCCAAACACTCTTCGAAGTACCGCCTCTGTATTAAACCGTTCTAGTCCAGAGTTGCTCTTGATGGCGTTGTTTCGTCTCGGACTTCTCTGATCGTCTAGATTCCCGAGAAGAGCGAGTCTTACACAAGAGCATGAGCCCAAGCACAGGTAGCTAAGGAGTACCTTAATGAAAACAGGAAACATGATCAAGGAAACCTGAATGCTGCAGTTTTGTATAAGATGTGCAAAAACGTAAATAATTTAACACTTAAAAGCCCATTGGTAACTGCAAGCAGCGCCAAGTGCAACACAAAATCTCCGTAATCTGCGCATACATTGTTTACGTGACCTATGGTAATATGAAAGTGGGTATTTTCCTTTACAGCAATCAGAGCTTGTTTTTAACTTGAACAAAATATATTTTCTATGAGGTACAAACTGAATAGGCCTATTTATACGTAATGCAGATTTCTTTCAGTCTTAAAATTATGTATCTGAGAGTAACTTACACAGCTGGGGATAAGGTCGAAAAACCACAGTAAGCTCAAATTAAATTGGGGTAGTGCAGACGATATAGTTACTCGACTATATAGTAGTAGACCTAGAAATCGCGTCTCAATTCCTTGTACGGACTAAGTGTTCAGATCTGTTCAGGGAGTCACGCATCCTCCTATTCAATGAATAGCAGATTGCTCAAAAACGTCTGTAAAGACCTATTGCTAAACCAAACGTGTCATAATAAATTGTTTCTCTTTTAAACTTCTTAATTCTGTACAAAGCCAGAAACCAAGTAAAAATTTGTCGCCTCTCCACATACACATATTTTGCTCAAGTCACATCACCCTTCACACTTCCCAAGACACAAGCAAGTTATGTGGCGCTTCCTCCTTAGACAAATCTGTTATAACCTGCCTCAGCTCATCAGTCGTTTCGCATGTCCTAATCTCAGGGAATCTAAGTGTTCTAAGTAGAAAACGGTATTTTCGTAAATAACTGGACACCACAAAATATTCTTTGTATCATTTAACCGGATTATTAAAGTTTACAGATGTTTGCGTGTATGGATGCGTCGTTGAAAAGCTATGCACTGCTAGCCCCATTGTAACTTATCATATCCTGGGTCAAATCGCTTACTGATCGCTTACGTTAAGTTTTCAAACTTGTCCAGTTTCAAATCCATCCCCCCTTAAATATTCTTACAGCTCCAAATTGGCTAAATGTTAAAGTTCAATATTCTCTAATAGTTCCAACATTCAGATTTTCAATGCGTCGTTTTTATTGGCTGTCGCTTAAGTAACGCTGTTTCCCGCGTCGCTAATCGTATAAACTCCTGCACGCGTCCTGCTGGTTTTTTTTTCTCCCTCATACTCTCTGCCTCTCTGTCTCTGTCACTCTAAGATGCTATATAGACTCGTTACAATCGCCTTGCGCTCAAAGCGAGATTACTAATGTTAAACAAATCTGTCCTTTGTATCAAATGTATGAATTTGAAAATTAATAAAAAAAAAGTAAACTAAATGTAACGGTTATACTGTACATCGATAATAAAAACCATAATTTGCAAAGGTGTGAAAGATGGACCCCGTAATCCAGTTGGACAAAGTGAGAGGACAAAGAAATGAGAGTAGGCTTAATCAAGTGCTTTCTCAAATTTTGTAAAAAAGTGCCTGTTTTGTGCGCATAGCATAAAATAAATCACGTTACATATACTAATAACAACTTAAGAAAAATAAAAATTATAAGAGGTCTAAAACGGATTACTCCGTAACCAACATTAAGTTAAAATGTCACCACTTCTTCAAAAATAGTTCTACAGACTTTCTTCAAGGGTTTTCTTCAATAAAGTGAATTTTTGACACGCCTACGGTCATTAGTGGCCACAGCGGCCACAAATTTAACTTTATGAGCAATTTACAATACGAATATATATAGCTATTCTTCCGCATTATCATTAGATTTGGATAGCGACGTAAATTAGGATGATCCGGGTTAAAGCGCGGGGGGTGGGGGGCTATTTGTTCCAGGCTTGCGGTTCATATTTATGCGGGAAATGAATAGCCATTACAGTTCTGGTCTCGATTCCAGAATTATGCAATAGTGTGAAAATACATAAGGATATTTTACGTCTAATACATCAGACTGTTATGGCACAAACTGCATAAAATTTTGCTATCCAACCTTAGAATAAAAAAGTTAGGCAATGTAATCTTGAAGTAACCAATCGGACGCTTTCTTTTCCCTCGCTTTAATTACCTCAAAAAACCTCAAATTTACAGAAAAGTATACATGATAAAGAGTATAGTCTATATTTAGTTTTTCTTTACGCTTATTCAAAATACTTTCACCTCCACAAATGCTTAAGAATTTACGCTTGAAAGTCGCGCAGACGGGAATGTGTAAATACCCAGATAACGTGTCAGTTATTTTCATTCGAATATAACCAAAATTCCGATTTGCGGACAAAGTTCATTACACCCCCCCACCCTCTCAACAACTGTAAAATTGCATAAAAACTCTTTCGAAAATATGTGCGGACAGACGAACCTATACAGAGAGATTGCAAATTGAATATGCGGGTTTTAGCAACTCGCTTGTTGCGAACGGCCCAAAATTTGGGATAAAAGGGCAGAGCATCTGAGCAGGATAGCAATGGAAGTGCTATCTGGACAAGGCTCTAACTAAGTAACTGACCTAATAACTAACTGACTTAATAAACAAAACATCTTAGACTAACAAATCAAATTTAGGTGTATATATTTCGAAAGAAAGAGGCACTGAAATTTTGACTGTCAAATGATGGCAAGAAATACAGTTAGGTCAACAAAAGGCAAAACTTGGAGGAACGTAAGCTTCAGATCGTAACAAAACATGTATGTCATCTGTGAACCGGTACACAAAGTGATTAGAGTGTGATAACATTTAACAATAAAATGTACTATTAAAATACGATAGAAATGTCATGTTTTGTTTTTCACCGTGCGTTCTTCGCCATGCTGTGAGCCGCTCTGCAAGACAAATAATCACGTTTACCCACAACTTCAATCTCCTTTTTCTATTTTGATTGATTACATGCCGGCAAATACACATACACACACACACACACACATATATATATATATACATATATATATATATATATGTGTGTGTGTGTGTGTGTGTGTGTGTAAACCATACAACAGTCTAATTGACAGCTAAAGTGAAGTAGAATGGAAGGCTTTGTAATCGATTGGCGGGCAGTTGTGAAATTATATCATATTCTATTTAAACCGTTGCGATCTCCAGGTTCTAAACAGGCTTATAACTTCATAAAATATTTCTCGACACACGACGAAATTGAAAATAGAAATATTAGCAAATACTCTTCGAAAATTTTGACGTTTTGCTGACCGTGCATCTCAGTATATTTATCTCAGTAATTAACCAAATTAATGCACAAAATTGTTGTTTTACAATAAGTTTATTTCATGCCTCTACATGTTTCCAGCACATGTGCTCATCATCAGGAGGTAAAAATTGTATTACACAGCTTCTGGTATCATCACACCTATAGGTGTCGGTTAATTACTGCGATAATATAAAAATACTCTACCAAAATTTTACTTCATTTCTTTCAAACGAACTAAGTTGTCCTACATTTTTCCTTCATTCAATTGCGCGAATTAACGCAAAATTAGGAGTTTATTTCATGGAAAAAAAGAGGACTATTTAATTTTCTGTGCAAACTCTGCACATCAGATTCCGACTCTCAATTCGTATGGAAAAAATTTTCGTGGATCTTAAGGAGATTTTGAAACAAATATTTGTCATGCTGGATGTTTATGATCGTGCTAAATGTAAGGACACTTCTTTCGAGAAAAAAAAAAGCAAGTTTTTTTTGTGGTCAAACAATAATCAACATATCGCTCGAAACATTCCCACTAGAATGTGAACATATTTACGCGGCACTGTTGAAATAGGATAGTGTTTAAAAACTTTTCGGCCACATTTCTTGGATCCTAGATCGAAAAAAATGCAGAACACTGACATAATATCTGCCATAAAGCACCTCTATACGCCCCATAGAGCTCGTTAATGAATAAGATAAGTATGTAACAAGGAGATGTTTTGCTATATATTGTCACTTGTAATCACAGAGGGAACACAACATACACTTCTGGCGATCGTGCTAAGTAGGCCGATAATGTGACTGGACAACACACGAGCATTCTTCTGTTTACAGTTACATTGACTACAGGAGTGTAGTTGTATGTCTGCCTGGTTGCTTAGGCGATCGCTACAACCTGACAAGACTTGTTTGTTAAAGGAGGACGCACCGTTATGAATAACGCCTTTCTGTTGCAACCTGCCCTGAGTGGCCTCGTGCCTGCACCCAGATACCAGGCAGGAGGCAGCACGAAGGTGTGCATGACGACCTCCAAAGCGGGTCTTAAATCTGTATTTAAAATTCCCATTTTTTTTACATCACAAACCTTGAATGGCTAATTTCAACACAAATTCTTTCTCTTAAAGCGAAGTAGGTGTCCTGGAACTGGCCAAATGAAATACGCTTGTTTCTGAATTTGTGTGTTAATAGACATAATGAATATGAAAATGTGGTGTCAAGATAGGAGACTAGGTACCTTAACTGTACTGAAGAGTTCAAATAATATTGTGTGCTTTAAGAAAGCGATAATTAAATATGTGACAATAACAATTTTTTTGAGAAACGGAATATATATATATATATTAATAATTTATTATTACTATTATTTTAAACAATACATATTGCGGGATTTGGGGCCCTGAAAGTATTGATGTTAAGAATTCCAGTCTTGTAGGCTGTGGAAACAGCTGGAATGGTGTGCCGGTAATAAGGTTTAGGGGACGCTTGCCACCTCCGTCTTCAGGATAGTCAAATCTGCTTGGTTGACACCCAACTGGAGGCACAAATTCAAATCCTGCGGCCTTATATCATAGAAGAATGGATTTTCAACACATAACACCTTTCGACATTGCGATAATCAAGTACTTATCAAGCTAATTCTTCTGATGTTCAATTTCGGTCGTGTTATAATACACACTCTTATATTTAGGATATATGACAAGTAGAAATTCTTAGTCCTCAGGTCTCATGTGGTTCAAGATCTGAACGAATGGCTGTGCCTTTTGCAGACGGCAAACAACATTTGGGCTGCAAAAATATGGGGGAATTCTTGTGAAATTACAAGTTTCCAAGGCTGTTATTGTGCCAGACACTTTATTTCTGGGTGTGAAGCCGTGTAGTGTGGTAGGAAGCCTCTAACGTTTCGGAGGAAACAGCCCCCCCCACCCCGTTTTCAAGGCAAAAAATAAATGTTGCGGATAAAACGGTGTGCAACTGAGTTAAGAGAACAAGAGGCAGTGGCCGTAGAAGGGAAGAGAGAAGGTAGTTATTTGTGGAAAGGCGCTGATAGAAATCGAAAGAAACAAAATTAAATTTTAGTGAAAAGGAAGTGGTTTTCAGGAGTTCATGGAGATTGCCCAGTAAAAACATATGAATTGCAAGAGAGAGCGGAAGAGTAAAAAAGTGTAAAACGGAGATGCCCGGAGAAAGGACCGATGTTGACGAGCGAAGGAGCGATTAGTATTTAAGCGACTAAGATGCTTTCGTCAAGAAGGGCCAAGTTCCAGGAATTGCCGTGTGATTTTTTCCTGTGCAAATTCTGCATAACGACTAAACTTAACTCAGGCCTGTCCAAGGGTTAAATTTTCAGTAAGATCACTCTAACTAACTCCGTGGCCTTAGTCCGCACGCGAACTATACCGACAGAGCGGCCGCCGCCGGTCGGCGAAGTTAGTGCCAACTTTTGCGGATAGAGGGGTGTCACGTGGTCAGCGCAACGGGTC
>Ga0123354_10021042_pt1 | contig 10274 bp, 5 predicted proteins | sample TergutLab28metaG_2_FD_97872 | JGI IMG/M metagenome (GOLD analysis project Ga0123354, IMG submission 97872) | Labiotermes labralis P4 segment gut microbial communities from Petit-Saut dam, French Guiana - Lab288 P4 | ecosystem: Host-associated > Arthropoda: Insects > Digestive system > Gut ...
GCTGTGTAATGCAATTTTGATCTCCTGATGATGAACACATGTGCTCGAAACATATAGAGGCATGAAATAAAACTTATTGTGAAACAAATTTTGTGCATCAAGTTGGTTAAATACTGAGATAAATATACTGAGATGCACGGTCAGCAAAACGTCAAAACGGAAAGGTAGTGTTTGCAAGTGTTAATAATTTTTAAGAAGTTTAAATCTCGTAACACAATTACTATTGTAAAAAAGCGACCCTTTTTCCTGTTGATCAGGCTTGATGCTGGCTATTCTTGTATTGTCGAAACATGCAGTCTTGTCCTTTTACTTTTCCTTTTTTGTTTAATTTCTGCACGTCACGTGATTTTTGTTTCACAGTTACAAGTTGGTTTTGTAAATGGCCACCATGTTGCTCATTCAATACCTAAATAAACAATAACTGAATTCTAATCATCATTATAAACAACGAAACCAACAGTGTCACTCTAATGACCTACGTGACATTTGAGGTTTTCACAGCGTTGGCTATGAAACTGCTGTCCATTGGAATGTGAAGTTGTACACTCTGGTAGAAGTGTACTGAACTTTCCATTATCACACACTTATAATCCGAAAATGGAGGCAGCATCATGGTTTGAATTGCCGCTGAACTTCAACCAGACTGCACGGCATCACATCCCACAAGACTACAGGTTTTACTAACGCAATTCTTAGGCACTTGGCTTAAAATCGACAGGTTGTGTGTTAAGTATTAGTCAGTTACGGGACTTGTATTTTGTATTCCGAGATACAAAAGAACCGCATTACAGTCTATTAATGTTTTGTTGACTGTGCATTGTGATATATACGTACAATAAGAACCAACAGGATGCACTATTTACTTTCAATTTATTTCAATAATTAACCTCTACATGTTTCGAGCAGGCTTACTGCTCATCATCAGGAGGTACTGCTCTGTATATATAGCAATTGGTGAAGTGAAGTGCAGTGTAGGGAAGGGGATAAAAACGAGACTTAAATTTATTAGTAAACAAATTAATATTTTGTATACATGTAAAACAACCACTGCCACCAGGTGACAACCCAATTGCAGTTTATTATTATTATTATTATTATTATTATATGTTATGCTTTTATGTTGACTGGCTGTTGGTAGAATCGTGATGGATCACGATCCTGCCAACTGACATAATTAAAAGCCATAAATAATAAAATCATAGCTAAGAAAATAAACAAGCTAATTCATCTTGTCTTTTTCCTTTTATACGGCTACTAATTTTATTTTGAAAAGCATTGTGGTTGTATTTTATCCTTGTTTTTTCTGTGGCCTTTTCTCATAGAGAAAACATTTTTTCAGTACAACACAAAATATGATTGATCCATTCATTCGGAAAATGTCGCGCTGAAAGAACTATTTATCAGGTCGACTGTGCAGAAGTTTAGGCGACATAAAATCACATCCCTTCTATCTTGTCACAATAATACTTTTCGTTGTGACCTCAGTTGCTTCCCTTCAAGTGTTGCGAATAAAAACACACGGATTTGTAATCGCTGAAAAGAGGAGTAGCTGAGAGATTGGACAAACGTGATTAAATACGAAAATTCCAAAATTTTAAAACTCTACTTCGTACCGTAGGACTTCCGATTTCGATTCTGGGAGAGATAAAAGTATCTGTTTGTAGTTTTTTATTGTTTCAACAAGTTTTTGAGGACTTTTCTAAGAAAATTTATTAAAACAGACCACAAAAGCCTCGTTTCGCTGCCTTTTTCAGTCATCAGTCAGGACGTTCCAGTCATTCGACAATACAGGCATTATATAGAAGTACGTAAATCGTAGTTTAAGTTACGATGATTCAGGTAAACGACATAGCGTAAGGCATTGTTTTCAACCTGCGGTCAGCTAGATAGGACCACCGGGTTCGCGAGGTTAGTAACTTCTGCCAGGACGACCCACGTGTCCTCTCGTCCGTTCAGGTCGTCGCTAATCGCAGTTTCATTTTTATTACTGCTGTGAAAATAATTGTTTTCGTAAAGATATTTTTTTCACGTGAACTTAACAAATGTCTTCACACACTAAGCATATTCATTATTCCTCCTAGTTTTTAACATCTTGATTTCTTATAATGAGGTGTTGTCAGCCCCTCGTCTAAACCCAAGTTGGAAGACCACCCCTTGTCGGATGTTATTCAGTGTATATGTGAAGCTTGTTAACCTCCATTAAGTGGAGAATATGGATTGAAATATTCGATAGTAGGATGCTGAGAAATATATTTGCACCAATGAGGGAGAAAGTAAAGCAGACTTGGTAAAGTTCAACAAGGAGTTGCTGCATGATCTGTACTCCCCACCAAATATCATTCGGGTGATCAAAGCAAGCAGGTTGAGCAGGGCTGGGCGTGTGGGTCATACAGAAATGGAAAGAAATGTATGCACGTTTTTGGTGGGGAAACTGGAAAGTAAGAGGCCGTTTCCAAATTGTAGATGTGGACGGAAGGATAACATTAACATGGATCTAAAATACATAGGGTGGGAGGACGTACACTGGATAGGTCTAGCTCAGATTAGGAATAAGTTACGTGTTCTTATAAACAGGGTAATGAACTTTTTGGATCCATAAAACGCGGAGGAATTCGTGGCTACCCGATGACGTACCAGCCTATCAAGAAGAATTCTACTCCATGAATTTGGTAACTTTTATTTTGGAATATTCAAACTTTAACTGTTATAGCGTGTTAAGCCTACGGGTTTGCGAGTTACGTAATTTTGGGGAGTGCTTTTGCATGACTAGTGCGACTTTGTAATTGGGTCTGTGGTAACAGAGAGCCTGACAGACACATTATAAGCGACTGTTGATCATAAGCGTATGTGCTTCTATAAGTAACTGACTTGGGAAGTCCACGCTTTAAGTTTCTTCGTCCAGATCGGATATTTTGACTGAGGTTCGCCTTTGCTTTCTTTAGTTCTAAAACATTCCGTTATGAATACTTCCCTCCACTTCCTTGCCTACTTATTAACCACACAATACCATTCATCTCTACATACTATCAGGCAATCACAGTGCAATGAAATAAGCCATACACAAGCACACTAACCATCTAATTATAAAGAACATATCTCAATTAATATTGAACTGTGTCTCCTGTGGTTTAATTGAAAGGCAAGGACCGACCTTAAATAGCGAAAGATGAAATCAGCAGCAAGGGATGCACAGAGGAGCGAGGGAGGGGAGGCAGAAGACAAGCACAGGAGAGAAGAGGTCGTTAGGCGTCACAGATTCTATTTTGGTATACACTGCTGCCGCAGTTAATTGAGTTAGGGCACAGCATATCACTCCTTCATGTTTCTGGAACCTTTGGTTCTTTGTTAAAACGGTATCCTGAGACTCTCTTTTCAGTGAACATATTCTCTGCTATTATCACACTGCTGTTTCCAACGGGAATCAACTGAATAAGGAGATCGGGAATACAATAATCAGAGCTTTGAGGTGACTATTTAAGTAACAATATTGCTCGTAGTTTGTATATATATATATATATATATATATATATATATATACATAAGTAATTTTTGAGTACAACAATAGGTAATGCAACTGTCATAATAATTAAACTAAATGCAGATTATTTACATGCAGCGTCAACAACCCGATGGTCAATTACAGAAACGACACAAACTGTGGGCATTAAGTAACATTCAAAAGGAATATTCAGAACATTAAACGGATGAGACAAATGCAGGGAGGTAAAGGACTATATATATATATATATATATAATTAAGAAGATATTAAAAAATACAAATGCGGATAAAACATAAAATAAAAAGTCGAGGAAATTACAGTAGTGGTGGGCAATAGGCTCTATCTAGAGGGCATCCAAAAATGGAATGAATTATTAAACAGATATAGGAGACAGTAAATAATAAAATGATCCATCAGATAAAAAAGTATAGAACGACTTGGAATTAAGTAATATTGGATTTAATAATGTTCTTCAGCGAAACGTCATTGTGACTGAAGATGCCAATTGATCTGCAGACAGCATTAACCTCCGTCACGCATGTGGCTGACGGACTGGCCTTAGCACAGCGCAGAGCATCAAACACCGAGTGGTCTCTATTTTGCGGTTGCACGTATGCTGACGGTATGGAGAATGGAGAAGCAACTGATTTTGTTATAAAGTTATTAATGAGAAACAGGGCAACGATAAGCTTAATATAGCAAAAATTTCATCGTATTTATTAGAACCAAAGTTAATAAAAATCTATTGTAGCATACTATTATAGCATACTATTGTAGCATACTGCTATAGCATACTCGTCAATTAGCAAACTTTATTTGAAACCTTCCATTTTAGAAGAATCAGAGTCACAGAATTCCAGTCAACAACTAAAAGGTTAGGTAAATTCAGTCAAAAATACAACTATGAATATATGGCTAAATGGTTGTGTTTATTAGCAATAGAAAACTACATGTTTCGGCCTATAGCAACCATCATCAGGTTTTGACAACTTTCTTACTATAAGAGTTATATATGACATGCAAAAACCGCGTGTCGATGTTGAGATATCATCATCATTAACATTTTGCGTGCGTTTGGTAAGCTAAATTTGGTGGGATGTCTATTGCGTGAATGGATTTGTAGGTAGTTGGGTGTGGATCCTTTCGGTAAGTTAGGTGTAGGGTTGGGAGGAAACACACAGCGGTGATGGCACACCTCAAAATCTAGTCAACAAGAATGAATTTGAGTTTAGATCTCACAAGGGCACAATACACAAGAACAGGTGAGTCAGTGGTAGAAACGGAAACCGTAATGTTACAAATAATACAATACGCACGAAATATGCTAATAATAGTGTAATGATGACAATATAACAATAGCATAATAATTCAAACAAAAAATCATGGCCGGCGGACTGTCTATGCGGCAGGTTATTTATCTGCGACTCTGGAACCAACAAAGCATTATTTCTAAAAACTATTTTTATGTGTTTACTTACGTTTTGCTTAAAAGACGCTCCCAATAAATTGTTTTATATGGGGTCAAATAATAAGATATGTCTAAAAGAGAGAAAGTAATACGACCTGATAAAGTATTATCCTTTTACGTACCTAGAGGATTTCAAAACAATCATAAAATGTCGCCATAACACCAGGTATATTTCGTTACCTCTCGAGTCCATATACAGGAATTGAAATCAGTGGCCCACTCTGATGGTTTGAAAAGTTGTGTTGTACCCACTGCAGCGTGAAATTATACAGTACACAGCACACTGGTTGATCTTTCTTGTTGGTTACATTCAATGCAAGAATGCAACAATCTTCTGCAACTATTTGCCTCTTGCTGAATTTTCAGTGATTCACAATTGTTGTTGATTACGGCTACAATTTCTCTTAACTTCGAAACATGCTACTTAGGAGAAGATGCGGAAAACTTTACAAACTACAGTAACCTAAATTATAGTTCAACCTTTTGACGCCTAATGTCATCTATAGTGGTCGTACCGCACCGCTAACCTCTAAAGTTGCATTTTATATATTTATTCAACAAATATAGGTACTGAATATTTTAAACATGGTACATAATCTTCGTTTTTTTCTTCAAAATGCCGTTTGTTTCATAATTCTAACGTATTTGGTTCTCGTATTATTCACATTTTATATACATGGTGTGCTAAAATTTAAAAAATAATTCCGGCGCCAAAAGGTTAATGCTCATCCCGTACCGCACAGTAAACATTCTCCTTCCCCTTACAAAAACCTATCAGTTAATTACGTAGATAGAAATAATCGCGGCTTTTGATCAGATTCATATAAAACACACAAATGCACATTATGGAAAGAACGTAGAATTTCGGAATTTTTAACTTAGTGGTACCAAGTAGTAACCACTAAGATTCAATGATTGTTTATTTCGGAGTATTAGTAAAGACTACTAGGTTTCTAGATATGTGGTATTCTAAATTCTCCTGTTATATTATTCTCCATTAATCACAATACGTATCTTGCCAGTGTGACACTTTTTTCTCAAAACCGTTTTTTCTATTCATCAGGGAGAGACCAAATTTCGCAGGCACATCAAACGCCACCTAAATTTAATATAATTTACTGACTTACGTACGTAAAAGGTTTATTTACGTAATACTTATTACTTAGTCCAAAACAGCAGAGTCCTTCTTGAGGAACTAACCGGTTTTTCGCTAGTCAAGAAATTTTCTTCATTTAATGGAACCCGAACTTTCATTACCGCATTCACAAGTGCCCGCCACATGTCCCTATCCTGAACCACCTCGATCCAGTCCATAAGCCCACATCCCAGTTCCTGAAGATCCATCTTAATATTATCTTCCCATCTATGTCTGGGTCTTCCAAGTGGTGTCTTTCCTTCAGGTTTCCTCACCAAAACCCTGTACACGTTTCTCCTCTTCCCCACACGTGCTACATGTCTCGCCTATCTCATTCTTCTCGATTTGATCAGCCGAATATTGCTGAGTGAGTAGCTCCTCATTATGTAGGTTTCCACACTCCCCTATTACCTGTTACGTCATACACTATATCAATATGTAAAAGAGAAATGAACGTGTTTTCACTGTTAGAAGGACAAACCGGTATATAAACGCGTCAATCATAGAAGGACTAAAATATAAATTAAAAATGTATGATTATTTATAATAATTGTATAATATGGGATTATTCACAATGATTAAGAGGGATTAAACATCAGTGAACAATTATGCTACTAATACGCCCATAGACTATATATATAGAATTGTGTTTTTATAAGAGATCAACTAAGAATAACCTCCTTACACTACAAACGTTACAGTGAAACTTCAGGCTGAGGCCCGGATGTCGCTTGACGTACAGTGAAAAGATAATCCATGTGTTATCGTACCGCTACTGTCACCTTCAAAAACATCTGGAGCTCTTGTAATGTTGCCTGCAGTGGGGGTACGTAACTCTGGTCTTCATAAAATTCCGTAAGAAGAAATGAAAGGGGGAGCTGTCAGAACATAAATGTCTATAATTTGTGCGGAATATCCAGCATATCCTTCTCAACTGCCCACAAAATAACACTAAACTAAAGGGTGGACTTCTGTGTTATTTCGCCTTAGAGGATAATATATTTTTGTGGGCTTTCGAACGGAGTGCTGCTTCAGTCCTCCGGGTGAATAAGTTTGGCACAAGTAGATTCTTCAGGAACACGCTAAAAGCGAGGGAAAGTTACTCTAGATTGTTTGAAGAAAGGCACCCTAAATGGTGTAATAAATGAGACGAACATCACCTCAGCATCACGTGTCCAGAAAGGCTAAAAACACAACACTAAGATAGGCTACAAGGTTGCATAGATTTCTGTTAGAGGTAGCCTGTGAATAATCCAGATTTGCATCGAAGATCGATGCGAGAGTTTTCAAAATCCATTGATAAAAAGCGAATTTTATATCACGCACTCATAGATCAATTAAACGCATGTCAATATCAATAATTAAGGCAAACACAATTCTACAAGTGTGTTCCTTGATTAAAATGCAGGCATAACGAGGAGCTCCCTGGCTACCGCGTGTTTCGTTTACTAGTGTACTCAAAAACTATTCCTACTGAATTTTTTTTGGGCATTTTAAGTCTATAACGAAAGCTTTGGCAGAAAGTTATTTGGGTCGCATTCTTACGTGGTAGCTCGAAAGGTTTCTGGAATTCGCTGGAATAATTTACAGGTATTCCTTGTGTGAATAAAGAAATGTACATTTATATTTTTCGTTGCTGTATGGATGTGATCAAAAGGAAACACCGCGGGAAATGGAGAACAAAAGTTTTCTCCTTCACGACAATGTTCCAACACACCGGTCAGCTTTGGTCAAGGGTTTCTTGGCAAATAACAATGTAAGAAAATTGGACCACCCTCCATACTCTCCTAACCTGGTTCCAGCTGAGTTTAACCTGTTCCTTCAATTGAAATCAGCATTGAAGTGACGGCGTTCTTGTGATGCTACTGACATCATTAAGAATGGGACTGAAAGGCCGAGAAGGCTTTCACAAAATGGCTTCCAGGAATGTTTCCAGCACCTATACAGTCGCTGGCAGAAGGGGTTTATTTTGAAGGAAATGTGGCTTAAATGATTGTGCTGTTTTCTGTTTCTGAGAATTAAAATGATTCCAGGAACATTTTGCAGATACCACATATATATTATGTTCCGCAATTTAAGAATAACTTCTATCATAATTTATACCGATTTTTTAAAAAAAAGATTAAAGACATAGAAACGTGACACACGATACTAATATAGATTGTATTACGATGTACAATTTTCACTTTAAATTTCTTCCATACGTTAAATGATTAATGGCGTGCGGATATAAACTTGTGATGACAGTGTGAAAGGGTTATTACCTATGCAACAATATACTTGAAAAATGAAGTCTTGCTGGATGATACACGTTGTCACTAGTAGATAATTACCAAATGATAAGAGATGCTTACGTCAAGAAGACTTGCTCTTCTTGGATTGCATGACCCAGGAAATGGAGGCATCGCTCCACCAAAACTTCGGTACTTATTTCTCGTTAGACACAGCCTAACGAGCCAGAAAGCCTGAACATCTGTCCGTCTGTCGTAATCACTTTGGCAACCTAAAAACTCCTCACCAAAACCTATGGTGTATATTTTATAATTTTTTGAACCAATAAATGTGAATACCGGAGCGTTATTTAAACATTCCTGTGATTCATACAAGCTATACAAGTACTCCAAGCCCTTGTTCTATGCGCTAGTATTATTCCTGAAAAAGTTGGAGTAAATTAAAGAAGCGTAAATCAAAAATGATATTCGACTAAGAAATAATGAAATAAGTAGGGGTCAGCGTAAAACAGAGCAGCCAACCAAACGGCTTAAACCGAAAATATGAGGGCGTAAATTAAGAAGTGGTGTATATTTAGAAGGGGCGTAAAATAAGTGGAGCCTACAATAATGGCGAAGTGTATATATTTCTGTTCGATTTTGCCTGCATTTCAGGAAGAAGGACCTGGATTCATGTCTCTTCAGATATTTGAGTGAGTGCTACTGCGCTTAGACAGCCCTGCTCTCAGTATGTTACTGACTGTACAGTTTGAGTTGATAGTCACAAGCAGCTACAGAGCGAAGTGTTGGAGTGTGAATCTGTAGACAGTGGTCAGAAATGTCTGAAACCGCAAGCGACGATAATGACTTTGTTAGTGTTGAATATTAAGAGGGACGCTACTTATGAAGTTACTGGTCGTAGTATGAGTGGTAGTTGTGAGGAATTAATGTGTCAAAGAGAAGGGCCGTTACAGTTCAATTAGTAAAATGAGCCCCCACAAGGGCTCTCAGCGGCACTGCAATGATGTGCACCTCTCATTGTGGTGCTGCGGTACGTAAACTTGCTTTATACACTGATGCCCTGGGTAAGAATTGTACAGGCCACAAATAGCCAATACTTGAAGCATGAAATTCAGATGCCTCTTGCTCTGTCATCGCCTACGTCCCTCTTCCCCTCTGACCCTACAGTGATTGCGTTGCAAAATGCGAATATTGATTATGTATGTAGTACTTATTAATAGGAACGACAACTGCATTAACATTTTCCTTAAGATCTGAAGGGACAAGAATATATAAAAGGGAAGACAATATTCAAATATATTTTAAAAATATATTGTGGAAATTTTTTGACAGTATTCCTGTGGGTGATAACATGGCCCAGTAGCAGGCTGTTTTGAAAACGGTCGTGAATTTTCGGCTTCCATGAAATGCCGGGAATTTCTTATTATCTACGACACCATCGCTAGAATTTCAAAACGAACTCCGAACAACGGAGTTGAGTTTTGCCTATTGGACTAAGATTTTAATTGAAATGTACGTTATTGGGTAGATTAGGTATAAAAAATATCAATTATGGAGTTTTTCAGTCTGTTTGTTTTGTAGTAAGTACTTAATTTGTAACTAATTTTTTCTTAGGTTATTTGTTGGCGTTTTGTTAAAAATACGAATCAGGTAGTTTTATATGCCTGCTACGTCACAGGAAAACGATTTGTACATAGCATACAAAAAAAAACTCCGTGGCCTTAGTCCGCACGCGAACTATACCGACAGAGCGGCCGCCGCCGGTCGGCGAAGTTAGTGCCAACTTTTGCGGATAGAGGAGTGTCACGTGGTCAGCCTAACGGGTCCCCACAGCCGTTAATCTCTGTTTTCTAAACCTGGAGCCGCTACTTTTTTCATTCAAGTAGCTCCTCAATTGACCTCACGAGGCTCACGAGGCTGAGTGGACCCCGTTCCAGACC
>Ga0123354_10021044_pt1 | contig 10274 bp, 7 predicted proteins | sample TergutLab28metaG_2_FD_97872 | JGI IMG/M metagenome (GOLD analysis project Ga0123354, IMG submission 97872) | Labiotermes labralis P4 segment gut microbial communities from Petit-Saut dam, French Guiana - Lab288 P4 | ecosystem: Host-associated > Arthropoda: Insects > Digestive system > Gut ...
TTATTGACTCCCAAACACAAATATACAAATAGTAAAATTAATATAATGAATGACAATCACAACTGTAGAAATAGATAAATTATTAGATTGGCTGTCCATCACAACTGTATAAGTAGGTAAGTAAATATACTAACTGTCAATCACAAATCTATAAATGGAAAAATAATTAAATTGACTGTCCATCACAAATTTATAGATGGAATAATATGTAGGGTGAGGGTTCTTCCCAACCGTATAAGTAGTAAAATAAATATTTTTCATTTTTAAAAATCTATATTTAAAAATATGAAAATAATGACTTTCAATCACAAATCAATACATAGACAAATATTTAGATTTTCTGTCCAATACAACTCTATAATTAAACAAATACTTATACTGACTGGGATTCCCAAATATATAAATTGAAAAATAATCAGATTGAGTTTTTCACAAATGTATTATGAAACTAATATATATATATTTATTTATTTATTTATTTATTGACTGTCAATCACAACAGTGTAAATAGTCAAATAAATATACCCATTCAAAATCACAACTTTATAAATAGACAAATAATAAGTTTTCCTGTCCATCGCAACCATATAAGTAGACAAATGATTATATTGTCTGTCGATCAAATCTGTTTAAATATTCAAATAAATGGGATGACTATCATTCACAACTATATAACCAAACAAATATATAACTAACAGTGAAACCCAACTGTGCAAATAGAAAAAATTTGATTGACTCTCCAACTCAACTATAGAACTAGCAAATAAAGTTACTGAATGTCATTCAGAACTGTTTAAATAGACAAATAATTTTATTTATTTTTCATCACAACTGTAAAATTAGACAAATGATTATACTGACTATCAATCAAAACGTTATAAATAATCAAATTAATAGCCTGACTTTTTATCACGATTGTTTAATTAAACACAACATTTAATTGTCTCAATAAAATTGTAAGTTATGAAAAATATACACTGATTGATATTAACAACACTATAAATAGCAAATAATACTATTGACTGTCCACCGCAAATATATAAGTAGATAAATATATACTGACTGTCAAACACAACCCTATAAATAAACAAATAATTGGATTTTCTCTCTATCACAACAATATAATTAGCAAATTAATATACACACTGCCAATCACAACAGTAAAAATAGTCAAATAATTATTCTGACTTTTGTTCACAACTGTGTGTATGGACAAATAAATATACCTACTTTCCATCACAAATCCATAATTAGACAAATGAATACACTGACTGAAAATCGCAAGTGTAAAAATTAGCATAAAATATGATTAACAGGCCAAAACAACTGTCTAAATAGATTCATAATAAACTGCATGTGAATAAAAACTGTAGAAATAGTCATAGTAAATTACTGACTGTCAAACACAACTGTATATATAGAAAAATATTTAGATTGACTCTACACCACAACCGTATAGTTGGGCAAATAAATATACCGTCTCTCAATCACAAGTGTATAAATAGAGGTAAAAATGGACTGAAATTCATTGACAATTATATGAATAGACGAATTAATGTAGTGACTGTCATTCACAAATCCATAAATAGACAAATTGTATGATTGAATGTCCATCAAAACCATGTAATTAGACAAATAAATGTACCCACTGTCAAACACCACTCTATAAATAGACAAATATTTAAATTGACTGCACATAACAACTGTGTAAATAGACAAATAAAGAGACAGAATCTCAAACAAAACCGTACAATTTGTCAAATAAACAGACTGTTATTATTTTACGACTGCATAAGAAAAAAATAAATATACTGAACAGCCAAACACTTTTATAAAATTAGTCAAATAATTTGATTGATTTTCCATCACAAATCTAAAAGTAGACAAATAAATAAAATGAATTTCAAACAAAAGTGTATAAATTGCAAAAAAAATTGATTGACCTCAATCACAACTCTATAATTAAACAAATAAATATAGTGACTGTCGATCCCATCTTTATAAATGGACAAGTAATTCATTTGAATCTCCATCACAATAGAAAATTAGACAAATAAATATACTGAATATCATTCAAAAATATATAAGTAGACAAATAAATATACAAACTCTCAATCGCATTTCTAGAAATTGACAAATAGATAGACTGACTGTCCATCACAACGGTATAAATAGGCAAATAAATGTAATGACTCTCATTCACAATATAAATAGACAAATAATTAAAGTACTGTCAATTAAAACACTATAAATAGACAAATAATTTGTTTGAATTTCCATCGCAATTATTTTAGTAGACGAATAAATGGCTGTCTGGCAATCACAGCTGTATAATTAGTCAAATAAATAGCCTGACTGTTAAACAAATTAAGTGTTTTAAGATGGGGTTCCAGCTTAGATGTTATATAGAATGTAATGAGAAAGGCGACTACTTTGCAGACTCCCACGGTATTGTGGCTAGGTGGAATAATTTTTTTCTCTCAGCTATTCAACGTGCATGTGTTTAAGGATGTTGGGCAGGCAGAAATACACACAGCAGAACCACTGGTACCTGAGCCAAGTGCCTCTGATGTTGAGCTGCCTATCGACAAGCTAAAAAGGCCCAAATCGCCAGTATTGATCAAATACCAGCAGAATTGTTTAAAGCATGTAGTAGAACAATTTATTGGAATTCCATAAACTTTTAATTTCTATTTGGAAGAATTAGAAACTGCCTGAAATTGGAAGGAGTCGATTATAATACGTATTCATAAGAAGGTGGAAAAAATGTTAATATTTATGGAGGCATGTCAAATGTGCCAAACACTCACAAAATTTTACACAAAATTCTGCTCTCAAGGTTAATTCACAATGCGAAGGAAATTATCGGGGTTTAGCAATTTGGCTTTAGACTATACAATTCGACTATTGGTCATATATTTTGCATTCGCCAAATACTTCGGAAAAAAATTGAAATAAAATAAAAAAGTTCATCAGTTCTTTATAGATTTCAAGAAGACTTATGTTTCAGTTTGGAGGGAGGTCTTATATAAGTTTCCCATTGACTTTGGTGTCAGTAGGAAATGTGTAAGTTTAATAACAATGAGTCTGACTGAAACATATAGCAGAGTCCGGGTACGCAAAATTGTGTGTGACAGGTTTCCTATTAGGAAAGTTTTGAAACATGGGGATGCACTAAAACCAATGATTTTTAACTTTGCTTTACATTACGCCATTAGGAGGTTTAAGGTGAAAAGGAATTGCTTGAAAATAAATGGTACACATCAGTTGCTGGCTTATGCCGACGATGTTAGTATAATTAGTGTAAGTGTACATACAATAAAAGGAAATGAAATAACTTTAGTAGCTGCTACTATGGAGGTTGGAGTGGAAGAAGTGCTGATAAAACTAAGTACATGGTCATGTCTCGAGGTTAGAATGCAGGACGAATTTAGAGTGTGAGATTTGGTACTGGTATTTTCGAGAGTTTGTAAGTGTTTAAATATTTGGGAACAAATTTAACAAATCAAAATTTTATTGCGGAAGAAATGAACAGCAGATTGAGGTCAGAAAATGCTTGCTATCATTCGGTGCAGAACCTTGTATCTTCCAGGTTGCTACCCAAAAAATTTAAAGATTAAGATATATAGATCTATAATTTGCCTATTATTTAGTATGGGTGTGAAGTTTGGTCGCTGAATTTGTGGGAGTAAAGAAGCTGAGGTTGCATGAGAACGTGGTGTTGAGGGGAATATTTGGACCTAAGAGGAAAGAGGTAACGAAGGAATGGATTGTGTTGCGTAAGGAGGAACTAAATGATTTCAACTCCCCACCCAATATTATGCGGAGGATAAAATCGAGAAGAATGAGATGGGCTGGGCATGTGGCGCGTATGGGTGACGAAAGGGTGTGTTTAGGGTCTTGGTGGGGAAGCCGGAGTTAAAGAGACCACTCGGGAGGTCTAGGCGTAGATTCGTTAATAATATTTCAATGGATCTGCAGGAGGTAGGATGTGGGTATATGGACTGGATTGGGCGGGTCCAGGATAGAGGTAGATGGCGGAAGCTTGAGAGTGTGCTTATAAACCTTCGGGTTGCGTGAAATTCTGGTAATTTCTTGAATATCTGCAAACAAATTAGCGTTTCAAGACGGACCCTGCACCATTGAGTAAGTAAGTTAATCAAAATATTTTAAATTGGCAAATGAATATAAAGAATACTTATCACTTCTGTATAAATATTCAAATAATAAAAAATGTCCATCACAACCGTGTAAATATAAAAAAATATATACACTGACACTCAAACCAAATAGTAAAAAAAGTCAAAACTTTAGAATGACTGACAATTACAGATGTAAAATAGACAAATATATATTTTGACTGACACTCAAAATTTAATAAGAAAACAAATAAAATTACTAATGTCAATCACAACAGTATAAAAAGACAAATTATTAAATTGTCTGTCCAACTTTACTGTATAAGTAGACTAATAAATATACCGACTGTGTATCACATTTGTATAAATAGACAAACAATTAGATTGACTATATATCGCAACCGTATAAATAGACAAATAATTTACTTAATACCAAAAATAAATGTATAAATATATAAAATATATTGACTGTCCATAACAATTGTATAATTAGACAAATCAATACGCTGAATATCAATCACTACTGAATAAGTAGTCAATTAAATATACTGGGTGAAAATCACAACTGTATAAATAGACTAATAAATAGACTGAGTTTCAACAAACTGTATAATTAGACAAATATGTAAGCGGACTCTCAAGAACAACTATACATACAGGTAATAATTAAATCGATTCTCCATCACAACTGTAAGAGTAGACGAATAAAGATTTGAATGTCAATCGCAAATTTATAATTAGACCAAAGAAAATACAGACTATCAATCACAGATCTATAAATATACGAATTATTAGATTGACGGTCCATTACATCAGTATAAATATTCGAATAAATAGAATGAATTTCATCACCAACTGTATAATTTGACAAATAAATAGTCTGATTGTTAATCACAACTCAACTCAACTATATAAGTAGTCAAATAAATAAACTGACTCTCAAACCAACAGTATAAATAGACAAAAATTAAGTGAATCTCCATCAAAACCATATAAGTAGAAAAATAATATACTGACAGTCAATCACAACTCTATACATAGGGAAATTAATAGACTGAATTTCATTGACAAATGTAGAATTGGAGAAATAAGAAAAGTGATTGTCAATCACCACTGAATAAATAGAAAATATTTAACACAATATCAATCACAAATATATAATTTTACAAATATATATTCTAACACTCAATTGTGTAAATAGACAAATAAATAGACTGACTGAAATTCACAACTCGATATGTACACAAATAATTAGTCCTACTCTCAATCACAACTTCATAACTAGACAAAATAGTAGGCTGACTTTCAATCACAAGTCTATAAATAGACAAATATTTTGCTGTTAATCACAAATGAAAAAATAAACAAATAAATAGACTGACTTTCAATGACAGGTGTTAAATGGACAAATAAATATACGAAAATACAATCGCAAATGTACATTTAGACAAAGAATTTTAGTGAATATCTAACTGACCCGAAAATATAGGCAGAATAAATTGACTGAATTTCAATCGCAACTCTGTATATATACTAATAAATAGATGAATTTCAATCATATCTCTATAAGTAGACAAATAAATATAATGTCTATCTGTCGCTCCTTTATGAATAGACAAATAAACTGACTGACTCTCAAACATATTTGTATAAATAGATATATAAATTTACAAAATGTCATTCGCAAAAGTATAAAGTGAAAAATATAAATACCTACTGTCATTCGCAACTGTAAAAACAGACAATAAAATAGAAAATCTGACAAACAAAACTATACAAATTGATATGTAATTGGATTGACTTCCCGTCAGAACTGTTTAAATTGTCCATTAAATAGACTGACTGTCAATCACAACTGTTTCACAACTGTTTACATACAAAAATAATTAGATTGCCTCTCGAACACAACTCTTAGGAAGACAAATAAAAATGTGTCTGCCAATCACAACTGTATAAATAGTCAAATATATTGACTGACTGTCTATCACAAATGCATAAATGCAGAAATAATTAGATTGACTCTCCTTACACAACTTTATATTTAGATATTGAAATACACCGATTTCCAATCACAACTATATAATTAGTCAAATAGAGAGAACGACATTTTTTCACACCCGTATAAGTAGAGAATTAAGTAGACTGTCTCTCAAACAGAATTGTAAATGCAGTTAAATATATATACACTCTGTCAATCACAAATGTATGAATAGAAAATTAATTAGATTTTCGTTCCATAAAAAGTTTATATTTAGACAAATATATATATTGAAAAGAAGTCCCTTCCGTAAAAAAGACAAATAATTAGATTGACTGTCAATCACAACAATATAAATAGACAAATAAATATATTGTCTGTCAACCAAAACTTCATATAAATTCAAAATTTATACTGGCTGTCAATCACAAATCTAATTATAGATAAATTAATACATTCATTGTATATCACAAAATAATAATTAGACAATTTAATATCCTGAACGTCAATCACAACTGTAGAGAAATCCTGAATTCAAATCACAACTGTATAAATACAAAAATATTTAGACTGACTGTCCATCACTAACGTATAAGTAGACAAATAAATATACTGTGTGTCAATCACAACTCTAGAAATAAATAAATAAAGGGACTGATTGTCAATCGCAATTGAATATATATATACATATATATACAAATAATTAAATCAATGTCCATCACAACAATATAAGAATATAAAATAATATAATAAATGCCAAACTCAACTCCACAAATAGGCAAATGATTAAATTGCATATTCATCAGAACAGTCTAGACAAATAAATATACTGACTGACATTCAGAGCTGTATAAAAAATGATAAGTTTGACTAACCATTACAAATGTATAAGTAGACAAATATATATATTGAAAGTCAATCACAAAATTATAAATATTAAAAAATGAACTGACTGTCCCACACAACTCTATGAATATTCAAATAAATATACTGCCTGTCAATCACAACAATATAAACAGTCAAATAAATGTACGACTCTCAATTACAACTGTATAAATGGACAAATAATTAGATAGTATCTCAATCACAATCGTATAATTAGACGAATAAATATAATGACTGCCAAACAAAAATGTATAAATAGTCAAAATAATGTATGGACTGTCAATCAAAACTGTAAAAATAGTAAAATAAAGAGACTGAATTTCATTCGAAACTGTAAAGTAGACAAATAAGAAGATTGAATATCAATCTCAACTTTATAAAGAGAGAAATAATTCATTGAATATCTGTCACAAATGAATAATTAGACAACTAAATTTACTGACTGTCAATCACAGCTATATAAACAGGCAAATATATAGACTGATTATCCATCACAGTTGCATAAATAAACAAACAAATGTTGTAAGTTATTTTCGCTAATGTATAAATGGACAAATAAATAATCTGACTGTATAACACAATTTTTCTTTTAGACATATCAATATGTTGACTATTAATCACAACTGTGTAAATACAAAAATAAATAACTGACTCTCATTCACAGCTTTATAAATAGAGAAATATATAGAATGCCTGTCACTCCCAACCTCATAAATAACATAATATATAGATTGAGAGTCACTCACAACTCTATAAATAGAAAAATATAAATAATAATAATCATTCGCGTATGTATAATTAGAAAAATAAATGTAACGTCTGTCAAAGAAAACTGTATAAATATAGAAATAAAAAGACTCCCTGTCATTCGCAACTCTAAATATAGTCCAATATATATATATATATATATATATTGCCTGCCAATCACAACTCTATAAAGAGAAAAATAATTATATTGGCTGACCTTTACAACTGTTTAAAAAGAAAAATAAATATACTGATTGTCAATCATAACTCTAAATTTAGACAAATATTTACATTGACTGTCCATCACAACACTCTAATTGGACAAATAAATAGAATGTCTGTCAATGGAAACTCTTAAAATTAGTCAAAAATGTAACACAAATTCAATCACAACTGTATAAATGGAAAATAAAAAATTTGACTTTGCATCACATCTTTAAAAGTAGACAAATATATAGGATGACTGTCAATCACAACTTTACAAACAGACAAATATATAGACTGTCAGTCGCTGCTTTATAAATAGACAAATAAATATAGTAAATTTCCTTCGCTACTACATAAATAGAAAAAAAATAAAATATCTGTCCATCACAATTGTTTCAATAGACCAAAATTATACTGCCTGTCAATCACAACTGTACAAATAGACAAACAAATCGCCTGACTGTCAATCACAGCTGTAATAATACAGAAATAAATAAAAAAGAGCTTCCTTTATTTTAAAATTAGACAAATATTTATACCGATTTTCAAACAGATATATTATAATAGACAAATATATAGACTAATTTATATTCGCAACGGTACATATAGACAAATATATAGATTGACACTCATTCGCAACTGTAAAAAAAGACAATAGACTAACGGTATAAAGTTACTGTAAAAATTAGTAACATAAATAGACTGAACTCCAATCGCAACTTTAAAAAAGACAAATAATTAGACGAAATTCAATCACAAATCTATTATTATAGAAGTAAATATACTGTATTTCTATAAGTACTGATTAATTTACAAATAAATTGACTGAATGTCAATCACATCTGTATAAATAGACAAAAAATTTACTGAATGACATAAATATATAAATATACGTAATATATTGACTGTCAATCACATATTTATAAATAGAAAAATAAATATATTGAATGTCATTCGCAACTTTGTAAATAAAAAAAGGAAATATAAAATAGCCATTCATAAATATAAAATTAGAAAATATAATAGACTGACTCTCAATCACAGCTCTACAATTAGAAAAATAATTCGAATTAGTGTTCATCCCAACTGTATAATTTGTTAAATAAGTATAATATCAATCACAATTCTATATAGAGATATATATATATATATAGATTGACTGTATATGTACACATATAAATATATTCACCGTCAATCACAACTGTAAAGTAGTCAAATAAATAGACTGAATTTGATTTACAACTCTATATATAGAAAAATAAAAATAGTGACTTTCATTCACAACTCTCTAAATAGTCAAATAATTAGATTGAATATCCACCCCAACTGTATAATTAAACAAATAAATATACCAACTGTCAATGTCAACTGTATAAATAGAAAAATAACATAATGACTCTCTTCTCAATAGTATAAGGAGACAAATAAAAATACTGACTGTCAATCACAACTATATAAATAGTCAAATAAGTATACTGACTGTCAATCAAAACTGTGAAAATAGTCAAATAAATATACTGACTGTCAATCACAACTGAATAAATAGTCAAATCAATATAAGCCTCTAAACCAAATCTTTATAAATAAACAAATAATTGGATTTACTGTCCATCACAAATTATTTGTCGACAAATGAATTTATTGCCTGTCAAACACAACTGTATAAATAGTCAAATAAATAGGCTGACTTCATTCACAACTGTATAAGTAAACAAATAGAAAATTTACAGTCAATCACAAATCTGCAATTAGCAAAAAATTTGATTAAATATCCGTTATATCTGTATAATTATAAAAAGAAATATAATTACTACCGGACACAACTGTAAAAATAATCAAATAAATAGACTAAATTTTATTCAAAATTGTAACAGAATACAAATAAATATAATATCTGTCAATCACAACTTTATAAATATTCAAATAAAAGTCTGAATTTCATTCCCAACTTCATAATTATTCAAAAAAACTGACAGCCAAACACAAATATATAAATACACAAATAAATAATTTGAATGTCCCCCACGTGTGTATAAGTAGATAAATAAATATATTGAATGCGAAACAGAACTGTAAAATAGACAAATAATTGGATTGACTCTCCAACACATCTGTACGAATAGACATATATATATATATATTGACTACCAAACCCAAGATTATAAGTAATCATATAAATAGACTTAATTTCATTCAAAACTATAGAAGTAGACAAAAAATATAATGACTGTCAATCACAACTCTATGAAGAATGAAACAAGTAGACTGAATTTCATTCACAAAATTTTAATTAGACAAATAAATGTACTGAATAACAA
>Ga0123354_10021045_pt1 | contig 10274 bp, 7 predicted proteins | sample TergutLab28metaG_2_FD_97872 | JGI IMG/M metagenome (GOLD analysis project Ga0123354, IMG submission 97872) | Labiotermes labralis P4 segment gut microbial communities from Petit-Saut dam, French Guiana - Lab288 P4 | ecosystem: Host-associated > Arthropoda: Insects > Digestive system > Gut ...
AGAGATCAAGTCGTTTTACATGAAACAAAACGATGACGGCAAAACGGTACGGGGAATGGACGTTCTTTTTCCAAGGATTGGGGAAATCATCGGCGGTTCGGAACGTGAATCAGATTATAATAAACTTTTAAACCGCATTCAAGAACTTAATATGTCGATGGATGCCTTGTGGTGGTACCTTGACATCAGAAAATACGGAACAGCGCCTCATGCAGGATTCGGATTAGGCTTCGAACGGTTGGTCTTGTTTCTTACAGGGATGACAAACATCCGCGACGTGATTCCATTTCCACGAACGCCGAAGAATGCTGAATTCTAGTGGTAAGTTGCAAACACACCGGATCTATATTATCAAACAAATATACCTGATAATATAAAAACAATCCGTACTTTTGCACAATGATTTATCCACAAAATTTTGAAGAAAAAACAGGTTTCGATAAAATCAGGGAAAGGATTATTGCCCGATGTTTGTCGCCTTTGGGAGTTGAAAAAGTCGATGAGATGGCTTTTTCTTCGCAGTATGGATTTATCCGTAAACAACTCTATCAAACCCACGAATTTGTAAGAATCATTCAGGAAGAAAACAATTTTCCTTCCGACCATTTTTTCGACGTGCGCGAATCACTGAAAAAAATCCGTGTAGAAGGAACCTATCTCCTCGAAAAAGAACTGTTTGATATTCGCCGTTCTTTAGAAACAATTAATGCTATCGTATTATTTTTTCGTCAGGGAGAGAAGCCTTACCCTCACCTTAAAGAACTAACCACCAACGTAGCCACTTTCCCGCAAACCACCAAACGTATTGACGCTATTCTCGATAAATTCGGTGAAATCAAGGATAACGCTTCGCCGGAATTAAGCGCTATTCGCAAACAACTGTCGCAAACCGTCAACAGTATTTCTAGAATATTGAACAGTATTTTACGGACAGCACAATCGGAAGGCTTGGTAGAAAAAGACGTGGCACCTACTATGCGCGACGGTCGCTTGGTCATCCCAATCTCTCCGGCTTTCAAACGAAAACTGAAAGGTATAGTCCATGACGAATCAGCGTCCGGTAAAACGGTTTTCATCGAGCCTGCCGAAGTGGTAGAAGCTAATAATAAAATCAGGGAATTGGAAAGCGAAGAAAAAAGGGAAATTGTCCGGATATTGACGGTTTTTACCAATCAGATCCGTCCCGAAATTCCGGAAATTCTAAATTCGTACCTGTTCCTTGCCGAAATTGATTTTATTCGTGCCAAAGCTTTGTTAGCCCTTGATATTGAATCCATTCTTCCTGTCGTTGAAGATAAACCGCAATTCGACTGGATAAAGGCAACCCATCCCCTACTCTATCTTTCGCATAAAAAACTGAGTAAACTTGTAGTTCCGCTTGATATAGAGCTAAATCCGGAAAAAGGAAGATTACTTATTATTTCCGGGCCCAATGCCGGCGGAAAATCGGTATTGTTAAAAACTGCCGGATTATTGCAATACATGCTTCAGTGCGGGCTGTTGATTCCACTCGGCGAACGCTCGAAAACCGGTATTTTCAAAGATATTTTCATTGATATCGGCGACGAACAATCCATTGAAAACGACTTGAGTTCGTATAGTTCGCATTTGACCAATATGAAATTCATGATTAAAAATGCCAATCCCCAATCGCTGATTCTGATTGACGAGTTTGGCGGAGGAACCGAACCGCAAATCGGCGGCGCCATTGCAGAAGCCTTATTGCATCGTTTCAACGAAAAACAAAGCTTCGGAATCATCACTACTCACTATCAGAACTTGAAAACATTCGCAGAAAATCACGAAGGCGTTGTCAACGGCGCCATGCTGTACGACCGTCACGAGATGCAGCCCTTGTTCAAATTATCCATCGGACAACCCGGCTCGTCGTTTGCAGTCGATATTGCCCGGAAAATCGGTTTGCCGGAAGACGTTATCGCCGAAGCCTCCGAAAAAGTCGGCAAAGACTATATCGATATGGATAAATACTTACAGGATATTATTCGCGACAAACGGTATTGGGAATCAAAACGTCAAAGCATCCGTCAACAGGAAAAACGGTTGGAAGAAGAGAGCGAACGGTATCAATCCCACTTGGAAAAGATAGAAAGCCAGCGCCAAGAAATCATTTCTCAAGCGAAAACCGACGCCGAACGCTTGTTGTCCGAAACGAATGCCATTATCGAAAAGACAATCCGGGAAATCAAGGAAGCCCAGGCGGAAAAAGAAAAAACAAAAGAAACAAGGAAATCATTAGACCATTTTAAACAATCGATACAAGATGATAAACGGTCAATTGTTAGTGGTAAACGGGTAAATAAAAAACACCTTTCACCCGCCTCTCGCCACTTGTCACCCGTTACTCCGATAGAAGCAGGCGACAAGGTTCGCATCAAAGGACAGCAGACCGTCGGACAGATAATGGAAATAAAAGGTAAGACGGCGCTTGTTGCGTTCGGCTCCTTAAAAACTTCGACCCAATTGGAACAGTTGGAAAAAGTCGGCAGTAATCAACAGAAGCGGGAAACTTCCCGGTCTTCAACAAAACTTTCCAATGGAGCTAATACACTCTCTAAAAAGAAGCTGTATTTTAAATCGGAAATTGATATCCGGGGGATGCGGGGCGATGAAGCCTTACAGGCTACTATGTATTATATTGATGACGCTATTCAATGCAATGCGGGAAGAGTACGTATTTTACACGGTACCGGTACGGGTGCTTTGCGGCAAATCGTTCGCGATTATTTAAAAACCGTACAAGGCATCAAAAACTTTCACGATGAGCATGTTCAGTTTGGAGGTACAGGAATTACCATCGTAGAATTGGAATAAATGAAAGGAAGTATAATTTTTTTTTGTTAAATAATTTAAAAAACTAAAAAGTACGATAAATTTTTCCTTTCTTTGCATAAAAATTTCATTCAAACAAATTTGTTGAATACTGGAAAATATGAGTAGAAGAAATCGACACGAAAGTTATGATCAGCGACATAAAAACGCTTTCAAAAATAGATTTTCGTACTTCCTTATTGGATTGCTAATCGGTATGGGAATCATAGTTTCTTTATACCAAACTTCAGTCTATTTTTCGACAGATGAATCTTGTATGAAATGTCATGTACATCCTCACGTCGAGAATACATGGAAATTATCCAAGCATTACAATAATTCAAGCGGAACAAAGGTTCATTGTGTAGATTGCCATCTTCCACCCAAAAATAACACATGGAATCATTACACGGCTAAAATCAAATTAGGAACGCGCGACCTATGGTCTTACCTGACGAAAGACAGCGCTGATTTTGATTGGAATAAGATATCGGAATTGGAAAACGCCGTAAAATATATTCCGAATGAATCGTGCAAAGAGTGCCACCATAATCTTCTCCCTGAAGGAATAAGCGACGAGGGGATTACAGCTCATTTGTATTACGAAGAAAACGAAAAAAAATTGAATCTGCAATGTATCAGTTGTCATTTGGATGCAGGTCACTATAATCCCAACTACAAACATGCCAAATTGGAAGTTTCAAAATTAATAGATAACAAGGTAGATACTTCCTTATTCTTCAAGACAGCTACTCCTGTGACCGAATTTAAAACTTTTACAGAGCAAATTCCCCATTCTGTCGTGTCTTTCAAAATGATAGCCATTCCCGAAGGCACCTTCCAAATGGGAAGTTCCAATAAAGAACCTTTCCGTAAACCGGATGAAGGACCGGTGCATAAAGTGACCTTAAGTCATTTCTATATGTCTGAAACAGAAGTTACTTGGGATATGTTTTGGGAATTTTATTCCAAAACGATGAGTGAAGGTCGTACGCCTCCTGCCAATGTTTTTGCGAACAATAGCCGTCCTGATGTCGATGCGATTTCAGGTCCTACGCCACCGTTCGGATTTCCCGACCAAGGCTGGGGAGGTGGTGCGCGTCCGGCAATAACAATGACGCATTATGCAGCGGAAACCTTCTGTCAATGGCTATCCAAAATGACCGGTAAAAAATATCGCCTACCGACTGAAGCCGAATGGGAATACGCGGCGCGGGGAGGAACGGAAACGCCCTATTTCTTTGAAGGTAATCCGAAAACTTTTTCCAATATGGGCTTTTGGCGTAAATTTAAAAGCGCTTCCACCGATGGGATTTCTTCGTACGTAATTTATACAAACAATAGTAAAAATAGAACGCAAGAGCCGGATGCAGTTAAAGCGAATCCCTTTGGTTTGAAAAATATGCTGGGAAATGTGTGGGAATATTGCGCAGATAAATACGATCCGAATGCTTATTCAAAAGCGGGCGATAACAGTATAAATCCATTGGTTACGGAAGGGGATGAATATGTGATTCGCGGAGGAAATTACGATTCCGATGCTTCCGATGTTCGATGTGCTGCGCGGAGCTTCACCAAAAACGACGAATGGCTGAAAACCGACCCGCAACAACCTAAAAGTATATGGTGGTATTCCGATATTCGTGGAATTGGTTTTCGAATTGTATGCGAAGCAGATGAAAATAAAGTGACAAGCGACAAGTGATGCGTGAAAGATAATTGATAGTAGATAATAAATAATAAATAACAAGTATTAAATAACTAATTATTAATTTGTGATATTATGGAAAGCAAAATTAACAGAAGGTCTTTTCTCAGAAATTCGGCGCTGGTAGGAGGCGCCTTGAGTACGGTGGGTGTAAGCAGCAGTGCTTTTTTAAGTTCGTGCAGCGATAATTCTAAACCGAAGTATGTTCCTTTAAAAGCGGCCGGATCGTATTATATTCCGGAACTGCCTGATATGGCTAAAGATGGTAAAGAATTGAAAGCCGGTCTTATTGGTTGCGGCGGTCGTGGTAAAGGAGCTGTCTATAATTTTTTGGCAGCGGCAAACGGGGTCACAGTAGCCGCCTTAGCCGATACATTCAAAGACAAAGTGGACGATGTCGCCGATTCTCTTCAGAAAGACAAAAATATTGTCATTCCGGCAGAGAAACGTTTTGTAGGCTTTGATGCCTATCAAAAAGTAATCGACAGCGATGTAGATGTAGTAATTATTGCTACTCCTCCTTATTTTCGTTCGATACATTTTAAATATGCGACGGAAAAAGGTAAGCATGCTTTTTTGGAAAAACCACTTTTCGTGGATGCAAACGGGTACCGCTCCATAATAGCAACCGCTAAACAGGCTGCTGCTAAGAATTTGGCGATAGTTACCGGAAATCAGCGTCATCATCAACGTTGCTATGTAGAGTCTTATAAAAAAATTATGGAAGGCTATATCGGAGACATTACCGGAGGCGTTGTCTATTGGAATCAGAATCAGCTTTGGTTTAGAGAACGTAAAAAAGAATGGAGCGATTGTGAATGGATGATTCGCGACTGGGTGAATTGGAAATGGTTATCCGGCGATCATATCGTGGAACAGCATGTACACAATCTTGATGTGTTCATGTGGTTTACAGGTTTGAAACCGGTTAGCGCAGTCGGATTCGGTTCTCGGGAACGACGGGTGACCGGCGACCAATTCGATTTTTTCAGCATAGACTTTACAATGGAAAATGGAATTCACCTGCATAGTATGTGCAGGCAAATCGACGGTTGCGCCAACAATGTAAGCGAATTTATTCAAGGAACCAAAGGTTCATGGAGTTCGGATAATGATACTTATGCAATTAAAGATTTAGCAGGCAATGTTATCTGGAAATACGATTTGGAAGCAGAGAAAAAACAGACAAAACAGCAAGATCCATACACTTTGGAACATGCCAATTGGATAAATCAGATTCGTAACAATCAACCAAGAGAAATGGCTTCGGCATTAGCTGTTGCAAATATGGCGGCAATTATGGGGCGCGATTCTGCTTATGTCGGAAGTAAATCGGAATGGGATAGCGCTACTGCCGCCCAGCAAGATTTCACTCCGGCAGATTTGGATCTGACTAAAAAGATGGATATGAGTGGATTTGTTGTACCTGTTCCCGGTAAAGGAAAATAATTATTGGAATCATGGAATTCAATCGTAGAAATTTCTTAAAAATAACCGCTTCCGGTGCAGCTATTGCTGCATTGGGAAGCGTTTCGGCAATTTCTTGTACGGCTCAAACCGGTAAAAAAGAACAAAAGGAAAGTAATTCTACTGAACTAAAGTTATCTTTTCAGGAAGGAATTCCACCCGGTGACAACCTCAAAGCTAAACTTGACTTCATGGAAAAGTTGGGCATAGTCGGTTTTGAACCGGGAGGAGATGGTTTAGCCGGACGGGTCAATGAGATAAAAGAGGCGCTCAAAGGACGAAATATTAAAGTAAGCGCTGTCTGCGCCGGATTCAAAGGTTATATTCTATCTACCGATGAAGCTGTACGTAAAAATTTCTTTGATACGATGCATGAAATCATTGCCGCCGCTGGAGATTTAGGTTCGATAGGCGTTATTATGGTTCCGGCTTTCAACGGACAAAAACCGGCAATGCCTCACACGCAGGAAACGCGCGACTTCCTCTGCGAACAATTAGCAACATTGGGAAGTTACGCCGTAGAACACGGAACATCAATTATCCTGGAGCCTTTGAACCGCGGCGAAGCGTTTTACTTGCGTCAGGTTGCCGATGCCGCTTCAATTTGCCGTGATTCTAACAATCCCGGCGTTCGTTGCATGGGCGATTTCTGGCACATGACAAGGGAGGAAACTTCCGACTTCGGCGCATTTATGTCCGCAAAAGACTACTTGCAACACGTACATATTGCCAGCCGCAAACGTCGCAGTATGCCGAGCGAAGATGGCGATGCGGATAACTACGTTGAAGGTTTCAAAGCATTGAAAGCGCTCAACTACGGAAATTTCGTCAGCTTTGAATGCGGATGCCAAGGCGACCGCAATATTGTTGTTCCGGCAGCGGTGAAATTGTTGCGCGAACAATGGGCTGCATGTTAAATAGTGACGAGTGACAAAGTGAAGCGGTTGTTGATACAAAAAATTGATTTGAATATTTCAAGTGCAAAAGAAGTATCAACACAGTTTGACAAAGTCGCCCTACCCTTTCAGCGGATTGATACTGTAAATTGGGAAGCCTATTCATATTGTCCTAACGTAACTTTTCGGATTGCTCATACAGGAGAAGCAATTCTCCTCAATTACAAGGTCAATGAATCGGATATCAAAGCAGCTTGGAATCAGGATAACGGAAGAATTTGGGAAGATTCCTGTGTGGAATTTTTTGTATCATTTTCAGAAGACTCCTATTATAATATTGAATGTAATTGCATCGGTAAATTGTTAATTGGTAAAGGTTCAGGCAGGGGAGAAAATCGAATAAGACTGACGGAATCGATACTCAAGAGTGTAGCTCGCTGGTCAAGTTTAGGCAATTCGCCGGTAGAAAATCGTTCAGGCGATTGGGAAGTTTCCTTAGTTATTCCAAAAGGAATTTTTTATCCGGAGATAACAGAAACATTTAATAATGTAAAAGCAAAAGGTAATTTATATAAATGCGGCGATCATTTGCGAACGCCGCATTTTTTATCATGGAATCCAATCCAATCTGAAAAACCAAACTTTCATCTTCCGGAATTTTTCGGAGAAATGCGGTTTGAATGAGAATTATTCAGTGACCGCATTCTACGAAAAACACTTTACGAAAAACACATTTATAAAATTATTTTACTATTACTTTCACAGGATTAGTTGCGCCTACTTTCACTACATATATGCCTTTAAACATGGGGATTGTAGTGCCATAACCGGCAATAGCCTGTTTCATTAACCGTCCGTCAATTCCGTAAACGGAAACCTTTTCGTTGTTGGCATTAACTACGATTCCACCGGTTACCCCGTATGCAGCGGAAATCGTTGTAATCTTAGGCAACATGATACCTGCTCCTGAAGCGTCCTTTTCATAATTCACAAGCATGTTTCCGGCGTCGTCCGTAATCACAATCGTATTGATGACAAAATCGTTGGATCCTTGATATCCGCGAATGGCAACATTACCGACAAGCTCATCGGCTTGCTGGCTACCGTCCATCGTAAAATCAACAGAAAGGGTCTGCGTCTCGCCATTAGCAATCACACCGGTAAATAGCGCCGGAATGCCCACAGCGGTCTCGTTGGGGTCTTTAATCTCGTTGTTATTAACAATAGCAGCGTCGCCGGCAGTATAGGTATTGGGGTTGCTGCCGTTCGTATCATCTTTAATCCAGCGGACACGGAAACTCGTCACGCCGCTTGACGTAACATTGAACGTCAAATGGTAAGTAGCATCCTCCACGGGCGTGAATGCCACCAAGCCGTCATCTCCGGCAATTGACCATGGCCACACGGTAGCGTCGTTTCCCATAATGATGTTTGCGCCTGCCCAACCGTTATCTGCATTGGTATAAACGCTTACACCGGGCACGCTGTTCGACGGAGCTAAAACAGTATTAGCATCCTTATCATAATTCACAAGCATGTTGCCGGCGTCGTCCGTAATTACAATCGTATTAACGACAAAGTCATTGGAACCTTGATATCCGCGAATGGCAACGTTACCGACAAGTTCATCGGCTTGCTGGCTACCATCCATCGTAAAATCAACAGAAAGGGTTTGCGTCTCGCCATTAGCAATCACACCGGTGAATAACGCCGGAATGCCTACAGCGGTCTCATCGGGGTCTTTAATCTCATTGTTATTAACAATAGCAGCGTCGCCGGCAGTATAGGTATTGGGGTTGCTGCCGTTCGTATCATCTTTAATCCAGCGGACACGGAAACTCGTCACGCCGCTTGACGTCACGGTGAACTTCATGTGATAAGTCGTACCCGGCTCCGGCGTGAAAGCAACTGCGCCGTCGGTTCCTGCAGACGACCATGGCCAAACGGTTGCGTCGCTACCCAAAATAATGTTCGCTCCGGCCCAACCGTTATCTGCATTGGTATAAACACTCACGCCGGGCACCTTGCTCGAAGCTGCAATAGTAGTTTGCGAAAAAGCAAAACCTGCGCTCATGACAAGCGCTAATAAAAGAAGTAAAGTTTTTTTCATGACTAAAAAAATTTTAATAATTAAAAAATTAATTGTAATAAGTTCTCATAAATAATTATGCAAATATAGAAACAAGAAAAATAAATAGAAAAGTATTTTGTATCATCTATTATCATCAATGTAACAAATGTTATCACTGGTGATACATCGGAATATATAACAATAATTATTATGTGTAAAGACGTTTCATGGTAAGGTCTCTACATTTTTACTACCTTTGCATTTCAAATTTGCAGGATGAGCGTGAAAGAGGTTGATTTAAATTCAAAAGAATGGTGCGACTTGGTATTTGAAGGCAGGAATAAGGAATACGGAGCGTACTATTTGCGTAAAACAGCTACCCGACGACATTTGTTTGCTTTATCTACTGTGATAGTTGCTGCTATTGCCGTCATTTTGCTTTTGAAAGTTATCCAATTAAATCCAGCACAACAAGGCGGGAATGAATATGAAATAAAGCCGATTGAATTATCCAGTTTGATTATGATGGAGGAAGCAAATAACACGAATCAGGTTCACGTTCAAGTAAAAATAGAAGAAAAACCATCCTTAAAAGATATCACAGCATTTACGCCGCCAACAATTACCCAAGACGAAAATATTGACGAAATTCAAAAAGAATTACAGGAAATCAATCTATCTCCGGATTCAACCGATACTTCAACATTAGAGAATGATTCGCTTCTGTTACAGCAGAAATTAGCAGAATTGAACAGGGAGGAAGAACAGGATTCTACCGCAATTGACGAGAAAAACAGGAATGCGCAATTTCAAGATGGGAAAACGGCTTTATTACGCTATATCTATCAAAACATTCATTATCCTCCAGCGGCGCTCAAACAGCGAATCAACGGGCGAGTCGTTTGTTCTTTCATTGTTAATGAAGATGGTTCTCTGTCGGATATAACCTTAGTTCAAGGCGTTTATGTTTTTTTGGATGAAGAAGTGCTGAGAGTCGTCCGTTCCATGCCTTTATGGAAATCCGCCATGAAAGACGGAAAACCGGTCAAAATCAAATACATTATGCCGGTGGTATTCCGATTAAATTAATTTTTCTTTTTAATAATATTATCGGATATATTGGGAAGAAAAACCGCTAAAAATCCCATGAGCGGTAGAAAGGCACAAATGTGATAAACCGTATCAATGCCCCACTTGTCGGCAAGACCTCCCAAAACGGCAGCGCCAAGACCTCCCATACCAAAAGAGAATCCATAGAAAAGTCCCGACATCATCCCGAATTTTCCGGGAACCAATTCCTGAG
>Ga0123354_10021046_pt1 | contig 10273 bp, 3 predicted proteins | sample TergutLab28metaG_2_FD_97872 | JGI IMG/M metagenome (GOLD analysis project Ga0123354, IMG submission 97872) | Labiotermes labralis P4 segment gut microbial communities from Petit-Saut dam, French Guiana - Lab288 P4 | ecosystem: Host-associated > Arthropoda: Insects > Digestive system > Gut ...
AAACAATTTTGTCCGAGAGAAGATTTTATCGAAGTGAAGTCCATTAACATATTGTACCATTCCCCCCCCCCCCCTCCCGCACCCCCCCCCCTCCCCCGCCAACATCTGAAAGTTAAATGACGCTCTAATTGAGGAGTTCTGCCGTTTGGTGTGTCATGGTGTCCTGTCACACTGTTCCAACCTTTTTTTTAATGGATTTTTGAATTTCTACAGGTGTTGCATATTTAACAGTGTTCATGTGTAAAGTCGTGATATTTTGCTCTTTTGTCACGTACAGAAAGAGACATGTAGAATGCAACATAATTACGATTGTATGTCGCACGTTTATTTTCATTGCCCACCCTAAAATGTACAGCGTTGTATTAATCATGAGGTTTCCAGGAAATTTTAAGACTACCAGATTTCAAGATAATCGGTATATGAAGGTGGTAAGGTTGTCAGCCCTACGTTCCGGGCGCCTATATCCAGAAAGAAATATTCCTGGTCCTCATTTCTGATTGAGGTTGAGTCGACCCCCAGGGCCACAGTGCGGCAGGAAGGATTATGTCAATGAAAAATACGAATTACACCATCGGGAATCGAACCCGCGATCTTCCGACTTGCCTCAACCAACTACGCTACCGTGTGCTGGTGATAAATAAGTTATTATAATCACGATAAAATAAAGATAAAAATATAATTATTACTAAAATAATATACGATATTTGTGCAATTAAAGGTAAAGGTAAAATGATCCCGTTACAGGCCCGGTGTGGCCCAGATGATGGGTAGAAGTATAGCACTACTCTTCCATGATCGCGGCACTAGAAGGCAATGACTGGTCAGCAGCACGCTCCGGCCGCAATTTACCCCCGGGGAAACACCCTGTACCCATTTTACAGGAGGCTGGGTGGACCCACGGCCGATCTGGACGCGCGGAAAATCTCGTCCCCTCCGCGATTCAATCCCGCAACGTCCAGCCCTTAGTTAAGTCACTATACCGACTGAGCTACCAGGCCCACGTTCTGATATACACTTTGATGATATCAATTGTGTATTTGTTGGTTCATAGTACTAAAAAAACAAAAGATTCCCGGTATATGTATTGAAGTAATAGATTACAGTATGGTCTCGCTTTACGACGGTTCGTTTTACGGCGATTCACATTTACGACACTTGTCGAGTCGGACCGAGCACTCCCGAAGTGTGGTGCGTCACTGTCGCAACTCAAGCGCCCTTTCTCTACTTAGCGCGCTTCTAGATCTTTTCCTCTGTGCAAGTGTTTCTGCTTCTTCTATTTTAGTGCAGTTCTCTTAAGCTGGCTGTGATTTTTCCGCCCCATGACGTCCATCAAAAAGACAGTAAAGAAGAAAAAATCAAAACAATTTACGTTAAATTTTTTGTTGATGTCTTCTGAACCACGGCCTGGGCCTTCTTTGCAAAAATTAAAACTGATCTGATTGGTATTTTTTTCCAATTATCTGTGTAATTTTCTGTATACCTAATACATTAAATTAAAATTTTAGGTCATAATATATAGAAATATTGTAAATTATATAATTATGTGACTAATTTGTTTGGCCCATGAACCTATTTCAATTTAAAACATTTAAATTTTACTCGTTTTACGACGATTCGATTTACAGCAAAATAATCGAGAACGTGACCCCGTCGTAAAACGAGAACCTACTGTTTTTTTTATCGTATTTGTTAAGACATTCCAAGGTAAATAAGCAGCTGTCGTTTGACTGCAACCATTTAATATACGACCCGCTAAGCACACAAGTCTTCAAGAACTTAACAAATCTTCATGAGGTACGGAATTCTTAATGACTGTTGTGTGACCCGGTGACCTGTCACTCAGCTACCTGACCAGCTGACATCAGTACCATTAGACAGAGTCGTGTGCCTTGTGGCGTGTCGACGTCACATGAATCACCTTTGACCAGGGGATTGCCATTAGCGTCTAAAGGTCATCCACCATCCTCCTCAACTTGGGTTTTCTTACTGCAGGAACTGGCGACAAAGGTACCTGTTGTCACGTGACAGTGTAGTGAACCAACTGATAATTTCAAGTGCGCAAGCTAGTCACGTGACAGTGTAGTGAGTCGACTGATAAATTCAAGTGCGCAAGCTAGTCACGTGACAGTGTAATGAATCAACTGATAAATTCAATTGCGCAAGCTAGTCACGTGACATTGTAGAGAACCAACTGATAAATTCAATTGCGCAAGCTAGTCACGTGACAGTGTAATGAATCAACTGATAAATTCAATTGCGCAAGCTAATCACGTCACAGTGTAGTGAACCAACTGATAAATTCAAGTGCGCAAGCTAGTCATGTGACAGTGAAGTGAACCAACTGAAAAATTCAGGTGCGCAAGCTAGTCACGTGACAGTTCAGTGAACCAACTGACAAACTGCAAGTGCGCACGGCTATACAAACTGTCGTGTGCAATTTTAGCGTACTTGTTCCTAGTTTCCGAGCGCCCCAGAACGGCGGTAGCTTACATTTCCACCGTTTATCTGTCAAATAATTGTACATTGCAATGAGGTGCCAAGTGAACACCTGTCGTACCGTTCCGACGGCTTGTTCGTTAGTCCAACACGGCGACGCGCAACAACGAAACTCTTTCCAGTATCCATTCAACTTTTGGGGCCGGAATTATTTTTTTAAATTTTAGCACACCCTGTAAATAAAATGTGAATAACACAGGAAACAAATACGTTACAATTATGAAACAAACTGCATATTGAAGAGAAAAAAAGGGAGATTATATACCATGTTTAAAATATTCAGTACCTATATTTGTTGAATAAATATATAAAATGCAACTTTCGAGGTTAGCGGTGCGGTACGACCACTATAGTTGACATTAGGCGTCAAACGTTTAAGGTTTCAGTCACTTTGCGAGATCGTAAATAAAAGCAAACAGAAGTAAATCTACGATTTGCAAATTGTCGCACCGTCGTGGACAGCGCAAAAAATAGTTAAGGCATAATAATTTCGAAAATAATTTACAAATCAGCCATAAGTGCACTGTCAGGCAAGAACGAACTAAAACGGCCAATGTGAAGGCGCGGAAAAATGAATTGCTAATTATTTAATGCGGTTTTGTTCAAATAAGGAATAAAAATAACAATCGAGAACAAAAATGTTTGAAGTATTAATACTGCTACATGTTTCGACACTGTGGGTTCTTCATCAGGTTGAATTATGGAACTATTAAAAGAAGCACTCCGCACGCCGCGCAGAATCTATAGCGACTCGCTACGGGCTGGACGGTCCGCGGATCGAATATCATTGCCTGTAAATTTTCCGCATCCAACTAGACCGACCTTGAGGCCTACACAGCCTCCTGTACTATTGTTACCTGGTCTTTCCCGGAGGTAAAGTGGCCGAGGCGTGGTGTCTACCACCCACCACATCTAGCGCCGAGGTTAAAGAAAGAGTAAAGCTATACCTCTACCATACCTCCTGGGTTTCGTGGCCTGTTATAGGGTGATCTTTACCTTTACCTTTACTCCGCAAACTGATAGCCACGATGTGAACAGGACGCACACATTGCCTAGGCGACTTTAGACCCTGTCACCATAACACATCATCAAATAAGATAACACCACAAAGTATCCACCAATAAACAAGACGTCATTCAACAAACAACTACCCACAGCTCTCACAGATATGCGCCATTTTTAAAAATATTTTAACACAAATTTTCACCTGCTCTTCATTATGAAAAATTAACTGTACTACAAAGAGACATGAATTGTAGATCTATTTGTACGACGCGAGATCTGACTGGCACAATGCAATATGTGAACTGCTTGTAATACCTTCTAGAATCCAGCCTGATGAAGACCAATCCTAGTCGAAACATGTAGCTGTGTGAATATTTTATAGGAAGAGTTTTATCCCATTGTTATTTGTTAATAACTTTCCTTATAGCTCAAAACAAAAATGGATTCAAAATTTTAAAAATGCAAATTTGTTTATGTATATATTAATGTATTGCAATGAGGTTTGTGACGTCAGCCATGTAATCAAACACTCTACAAACTGAGTCCAAACAACACGGTGTCATTGCACGTCAAAACCGCCAAACAAAATCCACACCGGCACGAAAAATTTGGATTACACAGGATATAAGAGCAATGTAGCAATTTTCTGCTCAGGAAAGGGACAAGTGAATGCGGTAATGAAAATTCGGGATCCAAAACACGCAAGAAATTTCTTGACTAGCTGCAAGAGGGTCAGCTTCTCAATAAGAACTCTGCTCCATCGAGTATAGTGTAAGACACAAGAATTAGAACCTTACAGTTGAAGAAATTTCAATATTCATGTTTGGGATAGTATCAAATCACTTACAGTCATTGTCATCAAGCCACTTCCTTAACATCAAGAGATTAATGTCACTCTGCCCTGTATATCTCCCCCCACCCCCGCCCAAGTCCGCACTTTATATTCCACACCTCTCATACTAAATTAATCTTGAAATTATTCCCAGACATTCCATTTCATTGTTCTAATGGACTAAATACAGAGTAACTTAATCACGCTATTCGCTCAGAACCTCAGGTCTGATAAGTATCATTTCACAAACAAAACGTGCGCATTTATAAATTCTCCCCGCAGACAAACAGATCCGTCGCGAAACAAAAGGCTATGTCATTGTCTCAGCTCCTCACAGTGCAGCTGAATCCCTTGTGCACATTGCTGTCTTTAACGGTGTCTGTCGGCATTCCGAGAAACAGCGAACGAACGAGGCGCGAAAGTGGCTCAGATTTCTGTACAGATAACACTGCGAAGCATAGTCACCTCACGTGGGTGGATTATAACCCTTTAAAGACGAAGCGCAGACGGCTTTATGTAAGGAATCAGTCCATACCACGCTGTAAACACTTTCCACCACAGTTATTTAAAGACCAAACATAATCTGCTTTATATAATGAATCAGTCCGTACCGCGCTGTAAACACTTTCCACCACGGTTATTTAAAGACCAAACGTAATCTGCTTTATATAAGGAATCAGGCCATACCGCGCTCTGAACACTTTCCGTCAGAGTTATTTAAAGACCAAACGTAATCTGCTTTATTTAAGGAGTCAGTCCGTACCGCGCTGTAAACAATCTCCACCTCGGTCATACAAAAACTATATTTTAATTTATGTAGACTGCGTTCGAAATGTGATGGCACACGCGCAGAAACCGGATTCCTTCTTTCGGCTAAACGGACTAGTCCATTATATCTGCCGGGGAACGTCAGTTCAACCGACTACCGGCAGCCGAGGTGTGCGCATCAGCGGTATTAATTCTGGATACACCATTTTCCGTGGTAGTGTGAAGAGTACTGGCTAGCAACTGCATTCGCCAGTTTCCCCTTCTCTTCCCCTCCCGTACATAACCATGTGCCATCACATTTCAACTGGACTTTACGAGGTAAAAGTCCATATAAAATAATTAAAAACTATGTGAGCTCCTTGTATAATTTATTTAATATTAAACCTGGTGGTAACTGAAATAACCGCTAGGATTTAAAATGTTAAAAGAGTGTCAGAAAATTTATATTGCTGACAAACGAAACACTGTCATTTTCAAATCGTTGTTATTCTGAAAGCTGTCAGCAGACTGCAGTAAATATTTTGATTCTTTTGTGAGGGTCACAGTGTGTGGCGTAAAGCAAATCTTGAAATCCCTTTCTGTGAAAAGTGGACCGCGAAAGTGAGAACTGAATTAACCCTTTAAACGACGAGTTAAATCCCATCTGCCATCTGCTGGCATTATTAGGAACTCATCATATTCTCCACGTTATCAGGATAAGGTTTAAATCCCATCTACCATCTGCTGGCATTATTAGGAGTTCACCATACTTTCCACGTTACCGGGTTAAATGTTAATATTTGTGTAACACTTTTTGAGAAACACACTTTTCTTTCTTTAAAACACAGTTCATTATACCTCGCAGGGAGATTGTGTCAAAATTTCTAACCAGATATTAACGGATAATTAAATATTAACAGATAATTTTGTATGTATTCCCCGAAAACTAGCAACATACAGGTGTCGCGGTCTCTATATACAAATTAATAATTTCTATTTTCTTCTGGTGTTTACAGATCCCCATACTCCCGTTTCTACAAATAAATCAGTTCTTCCTGACAGTATTTGATCTAACAAACTCGAAAAGTTTCTATCTTTGTTCCTGTGACCTGCATTATTTCTGCTAAATCAGTTCAAAACAACGAAATTATTTTAATTTCCTGTTTTGCTTCCTTGCCTTACATTTGCTGATATAAGGAATGTGGACAGCACCGAAAAATAACACACATTTGGTATAAACAAATATAGTGTAATATCGCTCCTATAATTATCTTATTGATATCAACGCCAGGGAGCGATTTGTCCAGATATAAAACATTGTTTCCCGTGACGCAAGAGCTCCTCAGTGGGGCAAGGGCACCCTCATTCACGAAGTTTCTAGATCACATATTACGACACACTACACACGGTAGGACTCCTCTGTACGGGTGATCAGCCCGTCGCAGAGACCTCTACCTGAAAAAACACAAAACACTCAAAACAGAGAGACATCCATGCCAACGGTGGGATTTGAATATGCAATCTGAGCAGTTGAGGGACCGCAGACCAACCTCATAGACCGCGCGGCAACTGGGACCGGCAGGATTTAAAACATACTAACACGTAGTAGATTATGAAATAATTTGAATTACAGTAATTTTGCAGCTAATATCAACCATATGAGTTTCATAAATTCTTAACAAAACCGATTTTAAAAGTACAGTATAAGATAACAACAAACAGTAATATTTATTGGGTCTTTTCATTAAATGTATTTCGAAGTAGCATACCGTTAAGTTTTTCTTCTTAGTATACAAACTTCTGATTTATTTCCCAACTCCTACGAAGTGATATTAGTCTTCTAAAGCCTACCGGTCACGTGATGCACCACCAGTTTAACATTCAACAACTGTACGCTCTCCCAACACTGTATTTATGTGTTTTGCATTTAACTGAAGACAAACAGCGACTTGTGCCACTTACAGCATAAACTGATTGGTTTTTATAACCGAGATGAAAAGTGTTTACAGCGCGGTACGGACTGGGGCTTTAAATAAAGCGGTCTGCGCTTAGCTTTTAAAGCCTACAGGTCACGTGATGCACCACCAGTTTAACATTTAACAACTGTACGCTTTGCCCACACTGTATTTATGTGTTTTGTATTTATCTGAGAACAAAGAGTGACTTGTGCCACTTACAGCATAAACTGATTGGTTTTTATAACCCAGATGAAAAATGTTTACAGCGCGGTACGGACTGGGTCTTTAAATAAAGCGGTCTGAGCTTAGTGTGTAAAGGGTTAATATGGAAAAGAAATTTTAACCTTTTAAAGCCTACCGGTCACGTGATGCACCACCAGTTTAACATTCAATAACTCTACGTTTTGCCCACACTGTATTTATGTGTTTTGTATTTATCTGAGAATAAACAGCTACTTGTGCCATTTACAGCATTAACTGATTGTATTCATAACCCAGATGAAAAGTGTTTACAGCGCGGTACGCACTGGGTCTTTAACTAAAGCGTTTACACTTAGTGTGTAAAAGGTTAGACAGTATTATACTGTATATACTAGTATGTAGCAATAGTTCATATGTTGGTGACACAAGCGAACAAGCCAGTTCAGTCAGAAGTCAAAGAATTAATGTCAAAATACTTCTTTCTGTTCGCATAAAGTTCATAAAACGAAGGAATAATAAGAAAGAATATAGCTAAGCCAGTGTATTTAATCTGGTCCGTATGAGAAATATATAAGACCAAATTTACAGAAAGTGAAAAAGGCCCCTACTTCACTTTGTGTAAATATAAATTATGGCCCTACAGAAATTTGTCTTGTGACATGCAGACTGTACGTGCTGCTATCTGAAACAGATATTCGAATGATGTTTATGGAACTTAACACAGAAGGAAAAAAATATTTCACAAATTTGTTATGGAATAAATTATACAAATATTTACCTAAACAAATAAATTAATCTACAATATACAATCGTCTTGCTTTGTTGAGTAGCGCCCTTCTTTTTATTTGATATGTTCCGGGTTCAAGTCTCGACCAGAAGGCCAGCTATCCTAACTTAAATTGTGGTGGTCTTCTTCATTCCGTCCAGAAAATGCTTGAACTAAAGAGACGCTTGCTATAATTCGGTACAGAATATTTTGTCTTCGAGTTGGCTATCCAAAACTATAAATATTAGGATATGTAGAACTATAATTTGGCCTTTTTTTATGAGTGTGAAACTTGGTCGATCACAATGCGGGAGGAACGTAGGATGAGGGTGTTTGAGAAAAGGATGTTGAGGGGAATATTTGGGCCCAAGAGGGACAAGGTGACAGGGGAGTGGAGAAAACTACATAATGAGGAGCTTAATGATCTGTACTGCTCACCAAATATTATTCGGGTGATCAAATACAGAAGAATAAGATGGACGGGGCATGTAGCGCGTATGGGGAGAGAAGAGATGTATACTGGGTTTTCGTGGGGAAACCTGAGGGAAAGAGACCACTTGGGAGAACAAGGCGTAAATGGGAGGATAATATTAAGACGGATCTTTAGGAAGTGGAATGTGGGGGTTTGGGCTGGATCGAACTGGTTCAGGATAGGGACAGTTGACGGGGACTTGTGAATGTGTTAATGAACCTTCGGGTTCTATGAAATGTGGGGAATTTCTTTACTGGCTGAAAACCGGTTAGTTTCTGAAGACGGACTGTGCTTCCTGTAGTTGGTTAATATTTCTGCATTACGTGCTTCTGCAGCAGAATGTCAGTTCATGACCAGTTCCCCCTTTCTTCCCCCGCCCCAACGTTCGCCTAGGCAGTGTTGCTACAGTAACATTTCGCCGGACAAGTGCCACTGTGTTGCTTTCTGCGAATCCCTCACACTTCTTGCGATGAGACACTAAATCTAAACAAACTGTAAGCAGTTCAGGAGAACCGGTCTAAATTTGAATGATGCTGCATCACCTTCCAATTTCAACAGTACGAAGCTTTTTTATTTACTGAAGTCCTTTCGCATATAAGCCGGAAGGTCGCGGGTTCGATTCCAATGGTGTCACTGGAATTTTCATTGACATAATCGACTATTTGCTGTAGAATTAACGAAATGGGGCTAAATTCCTGACAGGAGAAGGGATTTTCTCTGCTCAACAATCTCTAGAAATGCTGTAATATTCACTCTTCCTACTGTACGACGGTAACCGTGGAATCTTTCACGGATACCAAAGCGAAGTATGCTTGAAGCTAAAGACCCGCCTGCATATGGCTCCTGCGTTAAGAACGTACCGTCATGGCGTCCTATAGTAATGGTGCCCACGTTAAGAATGTAACGTCATGGCGTCCTATATGAACAACTGCAATTTTTTTTATCATTGTGGTGTATCCCTTACCTGCGGCTTCTAATAGAGACAAAAGCCTTCGTCCGGATGATAAGTAAACTTACTTACTTACTCAACTAATTAATTAGTTACTCCGTAGAGCACAGTCCTTCCTGAGAAGCTAACCGGTTTTCAGTTACTCAAGAAATTCCCAAATTTTTGTAACCCGAAGGTTCGTTACCGCATTCACAAGTGCCCGCCACCTGTCCCTACCATAAGCCAGCTATATCCAGTCCATAACTCCACATTCCACTTCTTGAAGATAAATCTTAATATTATATTCCCATCTACGCCTGGGTCTCCCCTGTGGCCTCTTTCCCTCAGGTTTCCCCACCAAAACTCTGTATACGCCTCTCCTTTCCCTATACACACTACATGTCCCGCCCAACTAATTTTTCTCGATTTTATCACAGGAAAAATATTTTATGATCAGTACAGATCATTAAGCTCCTCATCATGTAGTTTTCTCCACTCTTCTGTTACCTCGTCCCCCTTAAGCCCAAATATTCACATCAACACCCTATTCTCAAAAACCATCAGCCTACGTTCCTCCCTCAATATGATCGACAATGTTTCACACCCACACAAAAGAACAGGCAATTTTATATTTCTACATAAATTAATCTTTTGGCGCCGGAATTATTTTTTTAATTTTAGCACACTCTGTATATCAAATGTGAATAATACAGGAACCAAATACGTTAGAATTATGAAACAAACTGCAATTTGAAGAGAAAAAAAGGGATAGTATATACCATGTTTAAAATATTCAGTACCTATATTTGTTAAATAAATATATAAAATGAAACTTTAGAGGTTAGCGGTGCGGAACGACCACTATAGT
>Ga0123354_10021047_pt1 | contig 10273 bp, 4 predicted proteins | sample TergutLab28metaG_2_FD_97872 | JGI IMG/M metagenome (GOLD analysis project Ga0123354, IMG submission 97872) | Labiotermes labralis P4 segment gut microbial communities from Petit-Saut dam, French Guiana - Lab288 P4 | ecosystem: Host-associated > Arthropoda: Insects > Digestive system > Gut ...
CCCGTTGCGCTGACCACGTGACACCCCTCTATCCGCAAAAGTTGGCACTAACTTCGCCGACCGGCGGCGACCGCTCTGTCGGTATAGTTCGCGTGCGGACTAAGGCCACGGAGTTTAGTTTTATATATATATATCCATAGTTTTCTCCAACCCCATTACTGCTTCTGTCGCAACACATTATCCTCAGTACAATGTTCTCAGCCGCCCAAATTTAGGCTACGCCTTTCTACATTCCGACAGTGAAGCCTTAAAATGCATATCCTGCAAAGACCCGGTAAAAATTCCACTTGCAAAATTGGCAGTCTGATATCATTACGTACCCAGACGCAGGGTTTTATTTCGAAGATACGAGTGTCTCTGTATTCGTCTATTTCCGCTCAAAACAAAAGCATCATTCAATTGCTGCATACTTTTAGACATTTACATTTTTAAAGCGCGAATTGCCTCTAAGTAATGTATGTAATTCAGTTCCCACTTCACAGAAAACACAACAAGCCAACATTAATTAGATAAAATTGCTCAATGCTATGTTAGTGATATTACTTGTTTAATATGCGAACACCTACACGTACTCAGCGGCCAGATTAAAGACCGTTATTACTGTTAACTTTTTCAATACCGAAATTCATAAAAATTATATATAAAAATTCAGGTCCTGTCTCACAGAGGACTAATGCTGTCTCCATTAAATACAGCAAAGAGGTAATGCAGTTAGGTGAATAATCGGTGTCGACTGAGGAACCACGCAATCTGACGCTCAGCGCCAGGTCAATCCCCCCCCCCCTTCCATCAACAGCTACACCAAAAAAAGACAATTAAGTATACAATCCACATACCAAAACAGTTCACATACGTAGTATGACTTGAACTGAACCACTTTCAACCTTACACCTCACACATTAACGAAAGAAAGCAATACTATCACGGCACACACACACACACACACAAGAGTTGGCACTGCATCTTATTGTGCTCCTAAGTGTTTCCACCCGTGCCATCTTCAGGGGGGCACTATAACTGAACTCAAGTCCTGTTGCCAGCCATGACACTATGTGGCAGTTTTATTATAACATCTAAACTATACAATTCCTGCACAATGTGTGTACATATATCCTTGTTTATAATGCTGCATATAGTCTCTACTTCTTTCTGTACAGGACTATAGGAATTAAAAAAAGTTAAATGTAAGCTTCTTAAGCTTATAGAAATAATCAGCCAGACACATTACGTATGTATACTCCTTCCATCAAGATGCCGCATTTTATTACGGCTGTGTTTCGTTTCACGTAGTGTCTATAAACCTTCGTCATATGACATTAGGTCTTATCTGATTGTTCCGCAAAGTTTATTACGTACCGCAACGTAATATCCTTACGGCCTCGCGCAAACTTGTATTTTGTGTTACTGAATACCAGCTATGCATTCACGGATGGTTGCATCCTTTCTTCAATGCCGAGTGTCCGTACTTCCACGGGCATTAGCTGCCGCATTTCCCAAGCCTTTCACACACACACACACACACACACACAAGCACATACGCACACACACACATGTAAACATACTTTGTACAAAATTTATAGTATACATTTTACAACAAGGCCATGTGCAGTACAGGGTAAATGCCTGGCAGCAACACTTGGATTCGTTAAGTGTCTCCCTGCAGACGATCCTGATAGATCGCAACATGTAGCAGTGCAATACATTGAACTGTGTGTGCCTTGATGGCGTTTCTTTCTTTTGTTAACCCTAGATATGTATTTATTTACGGTCACTGTATCTGTACATGAAGTGACGTCATCGTAATCCAATCATGAAAACCCTTCAGCTGAAATGCCTGCCAACTTTTCGCCCGGTTTCATATTTTTACGGATTATTTTCATGTAGACGAATCACTGCATAACGGCTGCTGCTGCTAGCACTACTAGTACCAACACGACCATCACCATCGTCATCATCATCATAAGCATCATTAATAACAACAACAACAACAACAACAACAACAACAACAACACTACCCAGTGACGCAGCGACAACCCCAGGCCCGGGAAGGCTAAGGATTTATCTCCCCTCTACAAGAAATTCCCAGCACATTAATATCCCTCTAAGCATGCCGGATGTTGTTGTTGGCAGGTGCTGTTAACAGAACATGTCAAAATTTCAAACTTACAGTTGATTATTGTGTTTGTTTCTTTACTGAAGTGTACCGTTATCATTGAGATTAAGAAGAAACGCTGACAGAATCATATTCACAGTTAAATTTGGGTTCAGTGAGGGCAGAAAGGGGCAGGGTCCGGGACCGATCAAGCTCTACCGTGCTCCTGACACTGTCAATACCACCAACAATACTTCTGAGATATTCGCTCTTCTGTGACGTTACGCACCATTAATTGGTAGTTATTTGTCGACGTTTCAGGACAGCATATCGGTCCCATCTTCATGAGTCAAGCAGTCCATATTCTTGGACTACTTGACCCCTGAACATGAAACCGATGTCCCGAAACGTCGGCAACTATCTACCAATTAACGGCACGTAACATCCCAGAAGAGCGAAGATCTCAATTACACCCCGGCGGAAGCCTGAAATCACACAAACATTACTCATCATTAACGGAATAGTGGCAATACGGAATTACAGGGGCCACCGTCAGGTGCACCAATACGACATGATACCTACGGGCCAGGTCAGCTAATTTCCAGCATCCGGCTCAACGAGAATAACACGACAAACAGCGACTACTGGTGCATTAAATCTGCCGTACAGACTACAACCGGTTACGTACCGGCATATTCGTCAAGGTTATAAATGTTGATAAATAAACAATACGTCATAAAAGATAACGTATATACGTTTACGTCGCATATTCTAGTGCCAAATAACATTTCGCTTGCCTGTTTAAAATGCAGCCTTCGTGAGGTCAACTCGTTCTACGGTCTAAGACGAAAACTTTCAACAAAAAATCTGCAAGCTCTTTGAAGACTACAATAAACTAATTAGAGAGGAGTGTATGTACTTGTCAAACACAACTTTCACTGATGGTAGAAGTACATCTAGTATTTACTACATAAGGTACAACTATATGTTTCGACGCTTGACAATGGCCATCTTCAGGTTGTACATGAAATACTTAGTAAGCAGTTATACGAGACTTAATATGGGTTGTATACAGTGGGGAGGTAGTTGAGGTGAACACGAGATCTCGTATGTGTCATGGAGGTTTGGGGGGTGTGGGTACGTGGGGTTTCTGCTATTATATGTATATCTGAGTTAATAATAGTTATGTCTATGGTATCATATTATGTGTACTGTAGAAATTGTATATATATACTTATCCTATACATATACAATGTGCAATACTATACAAGAATATGGATTTTGTAGTTATAGTTATAGGTTCATTAATCTATTCAAGTTGTTATTCCACAAAGTGAAACTAGTATAGGTCGGAGTACAAAGTGAAGTGGGTAAGAGAAATACAATTAAAGGATAATAATAGGGATAAATAAGCAAATTAAAAATAAATGAAGATTACAGTAGCTTCCACGTCACGTGTTTGTATTGCCGTCATGTCTATTTCATAAACCTGGTGTCTATCTAAGCGCCCTGTAACTATTTCACATGATCAGTGAACGATGAACTGAGTAGATGTGGAAGGAAGCGATAGTGATTTGAAGAGATACTCTTGCCTTGATGGAGTTACGGAAAGCCAAGAAAAACCAGTCACGAGTCCCCGGGGCCGACATGTTAACTTATTCGTAGTAACCTTAGGAAATTAAAAGGTAGAGACAAAATGGCCTCGAGTAGCATGCAAATCTGTCAACTGGTTCAAAAGTCGAGGGGTGCGGGCAGACACACTGACATCATGATTTCATAAGCCAATCTGTGTATAGACGTGAAGTCAAGCAGTTTGTGTGGGCGTCATCGCGCATGTAGCCCCACTCACTGTTACCCTTGGCACCAGACGGAGGTGTGTGGTGGACTTCACTCCCCGGATACTTTACACTCGGGGAAGGAACCCCCAGCACCCAACAAACAGGTGGCTGGGTGGGCCCCAGGGCCGGTCTGGACCCTTTGGAGAAAAGAATATCTCTTGTTCCTGCCGGGAATGGAACCCCGGATTGTCCACACAACAGCCTCGTGACTATACCGACTGTCTTTATACAAAAACAAGAACAGGCTGAAAATAGAAATTACATACCCTTTCGTACAGACATAATACAAGAAGAAAGCAGCTCTCTTCAGACTGTCCGCGCCATTCTTTACTTACGACAATTCTCAGAAGCAGCATTAACAGCTTCTCGCTAACATCAAGTACAAGTGCAAATCAAACCGGTTTCATACACCCTGCAAAATTTGTGTTCCCACATATGAAGTCCCAGAGGTGCCAATTATTTTGCAACAAAGGACAAGCGCCTTTCACAAATAAATAACAGCCTGCCATAAACATTGTTTTGTCGGTGTTCACATGTCACCTCCACACAGTGACCGCACAGAATCTATTCGCTTTGCGCAATACAATGCATTATTTCTTTTCATCAACTACCGTACCAGTCACCTTCATTTAGCGGCGAGGTGAAGAATGCGCGGAACTATACTGCCCTCCTCATACCTCTTCATGGTGTCATAATTAATAAGCACAGGGGCAATTTTATCCCTTCATTAAGTGGCGTCAGCGAAACATGCGCTAGTTTCAGAAACGATAAGGCAGCGTGACGGTCACTGGAAAAGAAACGTTTTACTAAACGGTCGTGTTGGTTAAGTTCTTAATGTCCTTCTTTTGTAAATTTTTATCCTCAAAATACAGTCAAAAGCGATAAGCTCATAAACCACTTGCATATACACAGCTGAAGTCGGTTACGGATATCTATCTGAAGCTATTTGCTGTCTCGTTTAAATAACAGCATATAATCAACCGACTGGGATAACAATGCACTACATCGATGTTAAACGGTGGTTGCAATTGTTGTAAAGCGACGCGAAATTTCGGTACAGAAGCAAACAAAATGAGCGAGCAAAACACTAAAGAAACGGCAGGGACAGGGTGCAAATTAAAAATAAGAAACAGGTTAGGAAATGTTCACAGTGCGAAACCCTTTTTTTTTTTTGCGTTTGCTCCATTACTGTCCCTAATTTTCAATCGGGCATAATTCCAAGAGAAGCAATAAGCATGTTAATACATTAGACACGCTTTAACACGTCATACACGACACACACACATGAACATATTCCTACATACGCTAGCAACAGACTGATGATCAAACATAATCATGTTCCTATCGTCAAATGTTTTTTTCGGCCTCAGCGCTACCTCGCAGAGAACTAAGCTTCAATTGCAAAGGCAAAAACGGCGAGATATTAATGCAAGCAGGGGTTCATGTAGAGTGTCTGTCGTTTCTGTCCGATTTTAATTCAAATCGTAAGGCGTCAAAAAATTTTGGCAGATATCCCGAATATGAAATATAACGAAAATACGTCCGATGACAGGCGCGCAGTCCCATGCAGGCCGATGAAAGAAAGAAGCGACGCGGTTAAGAGCTCCTTTTCGAAAATGTTTTTCGAACACGCCTGAAAAAAACAGAATATACAGGAATTATTACCTTACACAGCATTAAACTGGCTGGCCTTTGTAATGGAGACGAAGTATGTTATCTGCGAGGGGGAAAAACTGATATTTTTACATTGTTTCAATGAATTTCGTTCTTTAAATAGTTGAAATGGAATTGGTTGATTCTCCAAAGTGCACGTGAATTCACTACGAGAAAATAAAAGGGGCAGGCGAGGGATAGTGCTTCTGGCTTCCAATACATCTGTGTCTCCGTATTCAGGTCATGGCGGCTTACGTTTAGTATAGGTAAAGGTAAAGTGATACCGTTACAGGCCCGGTGTGGCGCAGAGAGTGGGTATAGCTCTACTCTTCCATGACCGCGGCTCTAGAAGGGGGTGAGTGGTCAGCAGCACGCCCCGGCCGCACTTTACCCCCGGGAAAGACCCGGTACCTATTTTACAGGAGGCTGGGCGGGCCCCGGGACCGGTCTGGACGGGCGGAAAATCCCGTCCCCACCGGGATTCGATCCCGGACCGTCCAGCCCGTAGTCAGTCACTATACCGACTGAGCTACCCGGCCAACTACGTTTAGTATAAGAGAACGAATTGCATTTGTATGTACTCTTTAATGAATTACCATACAATTCCGAACATAAAGCGATTTTTTTTATCTATGGAAATAGCAGCACAAAAAATATGGGTCGCCTTATAAGTGAAGCCTTACGTCACGTCCCTGTAACGTCATTCCCAGTAAATACTGACCAGTACGGAATGCTAAAGAGGTGTTCTTTATCACTCAGTATTCACGCGAAAGTCTTAGTATTTGTTGCAGTACAGAACACGTCTCCGCCGAAAGTTTATCCCCCAAAATACCCCAATGAGAAATAGTGAGTCTTCGTCCTCCGTTCTGTTCTATGCAATAAAGAGGCCTGTTATTTCTTCTCTTTGCACTTTTTACACTTTCACTTACATTCTATAACAACTTCCTTCCTTTTCGGAGGTACATGTACGCAGAAACTACCAAAAAAAACCAGATTAAACGTCGCGAGGTGTCGTATATACTAGCGCGAGTGGCGGCCTAAGATCCTTACCGTCGCGAGACGCTGCCAGTGCCACTACGAGTGGCGGCCTAAGATCCTTACCGTCGCGAATGTTGCCAGTGCCACTACGAGTGGCGGCCTAAGATCCTTACCGTCGCGAGATGTTGCCAGTGCCATTACGAATGGCGGCCTAAGATCCTTACCGTCGCGAGATGTTGCCAGTGCCACTACGAGTGGCGGCCTAAGATCCTTAACGTCGCGAGACTTTGCCAGTGCCACTACGAGTGGCGGCCTAAGATTCTTAACGTCGCGAGATGTTGCCAGTGCCACTACGAGTGGTGGTGCGCGAGTCCGATGTTAAGAAGCTACTAGAAGCTCGCGACGACGCATCACGGAGCGCTCTCAAAACATGCTCATGATACCCGCGCACGTTGTTGTCGGAAACTCGACCGCGAATGACAAATTCGCGAATATGGAAAGAAAACTGTGAGACGTAACATGAATTGCCCATTTAACTTTCTGTTTCCCACAGACAACTTGCGAGCGGCGTGAACTTGAACGTGAAATTTGGCGTGGAGAAAGGCAATGCGTTTGTCTTTACCATTAAAAGTGCCAACTAGGTGGCCTTGTATTCTTGTAATGGAGTCTAGAGCTCCACCTTCCGATAATTAAAATCAAGAGAAAGGCGTCAGATAGAACCTGGTGCAAAATGCCTGTGACGGTACTCACTAGCAACACGGATCGGAAGTGCAACACTGCTCATACGCAAGCTCGCTATTAGATACGACTATGAGTCTGTTCTATCCACCTCCTAGGATCACAACTTACTTCACAAAGATCCGTAACAATGGTGCCCTTCTACCTCCTACTCGGTCTCCCAAATAATCGTTTTCCAAGGGGTTTCAGCACAGACATTCTGTTTATATCGAAGCCTCAGAGACGTAACTAGACACATATTACAAACAAAAGGTGACCTTTTCCAACCACGACGTACCATTCTCAATTTCTGTCTACACTCATCTTCTTCTATCAAACTGCGTTCCATACCTACGTGAATAACTAACTTGCAAACAACAGACGAGTTACTGCAGTAATCGTTGGATTTTTACATTAAAACATGTTTATAAATGCCGAAAACAGAGGCGTGTAGCAGAAGTTCGACTACTTGCTAAAAAGAAAAGATTGTACTGCGAACCGTGCGCTGAGATGCATCTGACACTACGATGTTGCACGCAAGAGATCTACTGTCATCTTCATGCGATTATCGGATCTTAGATTCTCACGACGGTGAATATCAAGATCAAGGTTTTTTCTGGGATGTCACGCCAAGTGGTCTGGTAGCGACGTAACAACGTTTCTGATCTACCTGACGACTATACCTTGTACTCTGAAAGTGGAGGTGGCAGGTTCTTCAGAAAGGCTGCTACATTCTCGTATATAGCAGACTACATGACATCACATAACGGGAGACAGTGATCTTAATTCTGGGGATCAGACTAAGAATAATGCCAGGAAGGTGTACAGGGGCGTGGAGTTATAGCTAAACGGATAATAGACCCCAAATGCCCAGACTGTTATCAGAGTGGTTATAATGCAGCGACAAATCCTGCCCCTACCCAGAAGCGAAACTAACTCGATCAGTTAGAGGCCAGCCACTTTACCGATGGAGCTATTCCAGCCGAAAATTTCATAATACTCTCGTATTTTTGTCCCCCCCCCCCCTCATTTTCATTTCTTGTGGCCCCGACCGGTACTGAACGCTGATATCATACACCATTCTTTTATGACGTCGTGTGAAATGGTATATAGGTACCAATCTTTCGCAGAAATACGCTTCCTCAATTTCAGGTTAACCACAGAAAATGGAGATAGCAAAATCATCCGAAACGTTGCTACGTACATACCAATTTACACTGCGTCACAACCAAATAGACTGGGGTTCCCGTGAACACGACTCCTACTTAATATCGATGTGGCGTTCTGACCTTCACATCACCTGTCAATCACTTAAATTATATGTTCAAATCAAATATTTATTGACTGTGTCAAATATTGCAGAGGGCTGTGTCTGCTTAATAACGTCTATTACGTGTAACGATAACCAGGCTACGGTGAAATTTCTTACTTCGTCGCTCATGGAGACAATTCGAATGAATGCCGGAACGTGAATGTTGCTGGTCAGAATCTGAAAATGTCGGTGGCTGCGGTGTTATATGCATATCTGAGACAGAAGGCCGGGGTTTCTGCTTGACTAGACTGTACTAAACGCTTTATAAGGACAGGAGCGTTATTATTATTATTATTATAATCATCATCATCATCATCAACAACACTTTGGGGCAGACTGTCTTACATCACGGCTGCTGACATGCCACCATGATGGAAACAAGTAACAGCCTCTAAGACATTTGCTGCCGAGGCATAACTTGATGTAATACCTGGTGCTGCACAGCGAGGCGACGGAACTGTTATTCACTTGTTCTGATGATGATGTTTCTTTCTGAAGGTCGACCGTTTGATCAGCGGTGGCAAATGCAGTATACATTACGACAACGCCGGCTTCTTTGGTAATGAACTTCGAAATGGATTTGGTGTTCATCGCACTTGGGTTGACCAACATAAATACCACGTTCATCTAAATGACATTTAAAAAATCAGTTGCTACGTCACAACAAAACCTGCGTATCCTTCACAATACGGCCATGCCATGTCTCAGGCAGTTAGTCGCCGGCCTGTACCCCGCTGGCCCCGTTTCGATCCCAGGTCGGCCTAAATGGGATTTTGGTGGAAGAGGTGGCACTGGAACAGGGTTTTTCTTAGGTATTTCTCTTTTCCCCTGTCAGTATCATGCCACCAACGCTCCACAGACGTTCCATTCACAGACCATCGACGCTATAAAATCTTAGAAACTGACTGCGTCATTAAATAAAATTTCCCCCTCTCCATCTAAGGAAGACACTTGCCCCTGTTTTAGACCGACTATATACATATATTAGGACAGTAGGCGTACAACTTACTTCCAAACGCGTCCAGGACAATTTTGCGTGCCTTTCTGACTGGAAGTTCATGTGCCGCAAGACACAACCAAAATGTAACAGATTTAATCAACATTACGTTACTGAAGGCAATAACATCCAGGTCTCTCACACCTCTCAAGTGCTCATGGCCAAAGATCAATCTTATACGTATTAAATTTAAAGTGCAACATAACAATGCATACGGCTGGTTGTACTCATTTTACAATAGGGTTTCATTTAAAAAGTAGCTATTAATTCAGTTGAGGACAGAGGACATAGAGAAAGGGGATCTGGGGACGGTAGCACCCTAGTCAGGAGTTCTGGAGGCAGCTGTAATTTGGTACAAGAAATTTCATTTCATATAGTAAAATTTTCTTGATTTTTGGTACTTTAAGACTATTTACGATGACAACCAATTTATTTGTCTTTACTAATGTAAAACAATTGCGAACCGGCGGTAGTTTTAGAATTTTACTGCCTTTTTCGCGAACATCTTGGAGTTTTGGCGTCCTAAATTCAGGAATTTTTAACAGTTTGGCACGATTTTGGAGGGCCTTCAGAATTCGGGGGGGGGGGGGGGGGGAAACCCCCAAAAACCCCCCCCCCCCGGGGCCCCCCCCTATAGGGGGGAAAAAAACAATTTTTAAACCCCCGGGGTTCACCCGTGTTTTTAA
>Ga0123354_10021048_pt1 | contig 10273 bp, 4 predicted proteins | sample TergutLab28metaG_2_FD_97872 | JGI IMG/M metagenome (GOLD analysis project Ga0123354, IMG submission 97872) | Labiotermes labralis P4 segment gut microbial communities from Petit-Saut dam, French Guiana - Lab288 P4 | ecosystem: Host-associated > Arthropoda: Insects > Digestive system > Gut ...
AAATCTCTGCATTGACAAACAAAATAAAGCAGTACAGCAGTAATTTAATAACGAATATGAAAGGTGCCAGTTGACTACACAAAAACTATTCTTATGTGTCACTTCCAAACAGATTCTTTAAGAAGTGACTTCTGTCTTCAGGTGCACTTCCCACATTCTCTGATTTTTGCCCAATATCTTGATATATTTCTTTGTCAGTTTTTCTCTGATGATACTGTGTCAGAAAGCTGTTTAATCTTGATGCACATTTTAGGTCCTGTAACTTATCTTTTCTTTTATGAAGTTTTTCACTCTTTTCTACATTATGAGAAAAGAAGTTGGCCTCTCTTTTAGCTTGCGCTATCTCACTGCGTAGGCGCTGCTGATGAACTGCACGTTCATATGCAAGTCTTTCATTCAAATGGACCCATTTAAACCTGTAATACATATGAAAATGCACATAATCCTGTAGACTTGAAAACTTTCGAACCACTTAGAGCTGTGGAGTTTTCAACATAACTTAGCTAGACTTAATGCCCAGGTGTATTTAATGTCAGCTAACTTCTTATTTCATAGCAGGACACCCAAAAATGTTATTAATCATTGCTCTATGAACCATCCAACCACAAAAATAATGCATGATACCAAATAAATGTATCTGTATGTGGCACCATATCAAACAAAGTTACAAATATTCATGTACATATGCCATATCATTTATATAGTGCCTATTCATCAACATGATAAATAGGAAAATACTACCATAAATTACATCATGCATCCACTCTACAAGAAGATCAATCCTAATATTAAAAAAATAAAAAAACAATTTTGAGATAGTAAACAAGCAAAACACAATAGTGATTTTAAAAAAAGTATATTAACTTATAATGAATGAAAAATGTGGTTAAAATATAGAAATGCCAAATTGTACAGGGGGCAAGTAGTAGTGCAATTGGTTGAGGCACTGCACTACAAGCTGGAAGGTCATGGGTTCAATTCCCGGTGGTGTCAATGGAATTTTTCATTGGCATAATCCTCCCGGCTGCACTCAGGCCCTGGTATCAACTCAGACTCTAGCAGAAATGAATACCAGGAATATTTCCTTTGGGGGAGGGGGGGTAAAGGTGGCCAGTGCATAGGGCTGATTGTCATGAAATCTGGGAGCCTCAACTTCCTGGCACCCTTAGGGCCTGTCCATGGATTACTTTACCTTTACCAAACTGTATCTACTTACCTATGTAAGTATTTTATATTCCAAAGGTAATCATAAAATTTACTCTTCTTCCTTTCACCAATTCGAGAGTTATTCAAATGAAGTGCCACCTGTTTTGCTATTCGCTTACTTTGGAATTCCACCCAGCCTTCAGTAAAATGTTTTGCTGGCTTTCTTTTCTTCTTTTGCTTGCCTTTTAAGCCTGTTAAAATAGTGTGTATGTAGTACATCTAAGATTGCTATGTCTTGTTACAATCTGCTCTAAAGAATGTTGAGAAAGTTAATATGGGGTAGCCCACTTTAATAACTGACAGTCATTCTGGCACAAACAACTACAGTGTAACTGTCTGAGAGCTTCCCACACAATACTGAGCTGTGTGTATCTAATTATTTTTAATTTTATGTTTCTTTTAGTCTAAGTCAATGAGCTGAGCTACACCTCCACTCCCCCCAAATGCTTTCATGGTATGTACAAGAGAAAACTTTATTTTTACCTTTACACTTATAATAATAAATTCCTTGGACAGTTACCTAAACCAATGTACCTTTTTGCAGAACATTATCCACTGCATACATACAGCCCTTGAGGGTCAAAAGATATGAAAACTGCATAGCAATAAGTCTGGGCTGTATGCAGCAGTTCTGAACATCTCCCATGGCATGACATTCAGTTCGTCCTAAATTCTCTGGGTCAGATGGGAATGGTCATTGTGTTGCAAGATGATATCAGTGAATTTACTATGACATTCACTTTTGATCATGATGCACAGCTTTCAAAGAATCTGATGGGAAAAATTCACAACCTGGTACACCATCTTTACAAGGAACTGAACTTGATGGGAAAAATTCACAACCTGGTACACCATCTTTACAAGGAACTGAACTTCAGTAATAATTACCCACCCAGGTAACTGTACTGCCAGTGTGTTTAAAGACTCAAACAAACAACCACGCCACCTACAGTGCCACAAAGAGCTTTCAGGACATGCCTCCTGTATGATATGTTGTCAGTGAAACATGTTCACTGAATCTGTGCACTAAAAATGGACAGAGTACATTATTCCTTTCTTAGAATTCACCTGCCATTTATTAGTGAACAGTGTTTCCACATGTCATATTCGGTACCCTACATCACTTAGGTTTATCGACTGCTCCTTCTTGCTTCGAAAAACGATTATTCAGTAGTCCTGTATGATATGTGTAACACAAGACGTGATTATCAATTTTTAGAATATATTACACCCCACACTTGTATGTCTGGGACTGTGACAAACCATAACTTACGAGTCAGGTACCCTCCGAATGTCTGTCGCGTTAATGCTTGCTACGCTATTCAGCACAACTCTCCTCAACATACATTCCTATACAGCATAAAACCCATGCTTCAAAATTTGCTATATTGCGTACAAACTTCGTCACTGTATCTGCTACATGGTTAACGCATTAACAATAAAAACGTGGTAAAACTGTAGCTCTTATTCCAAAGACACGATGCATAATTTCAAACACTTACCTGTATCTGCAGGCTGAAGAAACACCCGGCCAATATCACCATACTCACTAAAAATTTCTCGTATTTTAGTTACATTCATGTGAGGGGGTAAGGTAGAAATGTACACTATTCCACATTTCCGTTTTTTACGTGTAACTGCATCACTAATAGGTTTCTCCTCCATAGTTTCTTCACCAACCAAATCACTCCCACGTGCTCAACAAATCTCAAATCAATATGACGCACGTCCCAAATCTTAATATGGGTCTACCATATACGAAATCACACCATGGATTACCCGTCCAGCACGGATAATTTCATTCGCGTAACCAACGTGCACATTCTACAATTCCCTGCACAGTTCGATTGTTCCTTCAGTGCCTTGACATATTGGAGTACGACCTTAAGGCACATATTGAGTGTTCCAAGGTCTAACTAGTCCAGCGGATTAACTATGTACCGTCACACCACTGTAACCCACAACTGCGTAATTTCAGGCTCCCGCCACGAGGTAGATGAGAATTGCGCTTTTCTGGAATATTACGCAGCGGGTAGTGATAATTTCTTACCGACGTTTCGGGACAGCCTATGTCCCATCTTCAGGGTTCAAAATGGGACCGGTATGTTGTCCCGAAACGTCGGTAATTAATTACCACTACTCGCTGCGTAATATCCCAGAAGAGTCCAGTTCTAGCCCAGTATTGTTAGACTTGCAGAGGGCCATCGAGCTTTTCAAAGACGTGTGCAACATAATTAACAGAAAAAATGATAACTACAAATACACTTACAGTACACAATCTGGGGAACAATACTTATAAAACACCATCTCTGTATATTAGAGGGCTGCATTAAACCTTATTTATTTATGACAATCTTTTTGACATCTCTACACTTGGCCATTAGGGACATCATTCATGTACATGATGTGCTAACAGCATGACACAGGCATAGTGGTTAACGAAAATATAAATTTTTTACTTAAAGCAAATACACACAAAATAAATTGTACATACTCTACCATAAAGCAAGTGCAAATGAAATAAATAGTACTAACTCTACCAAAAACACAAACAGAAAACTAATAAATTTACATTGTAAAACATGAAATTGCCTTTAAGAAATACATATTATGAAATTACATTCACGAAGTAGGAGTAGGAGCTGGATAACACTAAACAAAATTAAACCACAGAGTTTTGATTTTATCTGAATCAATACACCAACCTGGATTAAAACAAAATAGGAAGAGAAGTTCTTTAATAGTTTTTTATTTCAATCAACATTGCACAATGTATGTATATTTTTTATTTCAACAATATTTATATTATAATCACATACAAATTGTATTGTAAAAATCATAAAGATTAAATTTTATCAACAACAACCATGTAAATATTTTAATTTGGGAATTTTTAATGAAATTTTTATAATGTAGAAACTACATATCTTTATCGATGTACAACTGTGGAACTCCCTAGGATGATACAAATGTATTGAAATATGTAGGAATGATTATAATGCAAATATTGTTAAAATAAAAATATATATATATTGTGAATTATTGGTTGAAATAAAAACTATATACAAGATGCATGGTACATACATAAAAATAGGAAGAGATTTTAAACACAACAAAAATCTGATTTTATCTTAGGCTATAAACATGACAGATATTTATTATTCTAATAAATAATCATAAATTAGCCTGATCTCACTAACAAAGAATTTTCATTCTGCCAATGTACTTGTTTTAAACATTTGTAAAAAAAGGTGCCTGTTGATGTAAAATGCTGTATGGCATTAGTGTCTTATCGTGTACTTTGCTTGTATTTCAGCATTTATGTACAGCACTGGAAGTTACTGCTGGCTTTGCCCCTATATTATACATATGTTACAAATCGGATATTCCATAAATTCTTACGATTTATGGGGCATGTGGTTCAGTATATGGGAAAACTTAATGTTAGGACTATGTTTTCAACAGCTTTTATAATACTTATGATGTACGCAATTCTTTTAGGTTCAAAGAATTCTCTGAGCACAAGACAGAGAAATACAATCAAAATTAAATTCTAGAGCATTACTGCTACTTCAGTCTGGTTAGTGTCACTGTTCTGGAGTTGATTTGCATTATGATTCATGAATTTAGCAAAACATTACAATTTCACTGCGAAGTTCACAATTTTTTTTATAAATAAAGTGTCAAGTTTTATCATGTAATATTTATTTATTAGATAAGGAACACACGGTATACACTTACGTCTCTCAGAAGAATAAATAAATAATCCACTTTACTGTAGAAATCTACTGTCTTCAGCTTCACACAAACTGAAGATGAAGACAATTCAGTCTGTACAAGCTACTGAATGTAACGGAAAATAAATCATTAATATAAGTTTTATTTGTGTTTAACAAACCATTACAGCGACAGTGTAGAAATCATAATCATTACAAAAATTCAGGGCCTCAGAATTGAATATGCTGTACATTACATACCAGCACTATTGTCACAGATACAAATTGTGGCAGACGGTTCAGTATTTACTTAGAAGAATATCTCACGATTAAAATTTCCAAGGTACTCTGCCAGCAGCAGCCAAACCACTGTGGACAGTGCACTTATCCACAGCTCCATTGCTTTTTCTTTACTTTCTTAGACCACAAAAACTAAAGTGTCTTTATCCACAATCCTCCTTTATACAGCCACTATGTGTACCACATAAATCAAAGTGGAAGCTAATACAAGCACCCCTCTTGTTCTCAAAGGAAGCAATTAAACATATGATGCTTGACCAGAATGTTAAATATGTATGAAACAGCATATTGATTTTAAAATCTGTGCATTCAGAACTTCCATAATAAAAATTTTAAGGAACAGTGCTGGACACCTGCAATAAAAGTAGTTTAACCCTTCCAGTGTCAATGTACATATTCAGGGTATGCATAATGTCCATACTGTTACATAGAGTGTTGTGTAGTATTTAGTTTTAATGCGTACTCTAGGGACAATACTGTAGCCATAAGCCATTCATTAGATAAAAGTACACACTGAGCAAAGCTCATGGGCTATGGATAGGTCTATGTTTTCAAAATAAGAAGAAAGGGGAAACAGGCATATAGGTTATCTCTGTGTCAAAAACATGCTCCCCCAAAACACCATTCTACAACATTTCTTTTAGTTTTATTCATAGATGCATTTGTAAAGTTAAGAAGAAAATAAATACTGCAGGATACAACCAATGAAACATGATAAAAACAAATATACAGCTTTCAATAAATGTTTGTGGCAAAGCAAGTAGGACTTCACATATAATGGAAAGAATTATCTACATGAATAAGCAAGATTTATAATCGTGCCTTTTGTGTTTCAACATTTCAATGAAAACATCCCTGGGGGGCATATGCCATGATGCAATGCAGACGGCTTTTATTTCATGTTGCAACACTGAAAGGGTTAATTATGAAAATCCTAACAAACATACTTTAAAGCCATTTAAAACACATTTTGGATTCCACAGTTATAAGCTTACAGCAAAGAAAGCTGTTAAATGAAAAATGAAGTAGGCATTCCAACAAATACAGAATTTAAATTAAATGTATGAACAAAATTCAACACAAAAAAACTTCAGATATGTGACACTTATGTTCCAATGTGCAACACATTTTGAGACACAAATTAATAATAAAAAATTCCTTATCAGTATCATAATGAACTTCTAACTGTAACTAATGAATTACGAAGTATTTACCACTGAGTCCAATACCAAACACCTTATTAAAGTTCAGAAACTGGACAGTTCTGATTGTGGTATTAAGACAAGGATGCTGCCTTTCAAAACACGCATCATAAGCAACATTATATACACATTAATGATAACAAAGTATACTGAATATATTAATCTAGCGGATAGTTTTACTTTCTACACCCACAGCCATAATCCATAACTACAAGTGCCTAACATTACCCAAAAGATGCCAACTTCAAATACAACTGAATATTTATCATGAAAATGAAATTATTATATACTTGTCATACCATTTTGTTACTAAACTGTATAAAGTGCCCATCATTGATATTATATGGTCTTAGGGGTTTTTATATTCAAGCACATGAAGTTAAGTGAGAATGGAGGTTCTCTTGGCAGTGACTGCACAGACTATGTTCTGCGACATGATGCTATGTAGTAAGGCAACTTGTACCAGACTACACAGCAGCACATTCCAGAAGACAGCAATCTTCACATATGTCAAATTTTCCATTTCTCTTTTCCTGTGCTGGGTTGTAATATAATTGTTTCTTTTACAGAAAAGCAGCAAGAGCATTTCTTGGTTTTACTAGTTAAAACAGAAGTTTTCATAAACCTGCCTGTAATAATGAGGCCAGCCAGTTTCATATTATCAAAGCTCTGTTTGTCAAAATAACAGCTTCTTGCCTTACTGCAGTGTTTTAAAAAACCCATCTGGTCAGTCCACTACACTGTTACAGACAGTGTTGCCCTAGTGTCATGACAAAGACTGGCCAAAGCTGCTTTGGTAATGTGGACAAGTTCTTCACATAAATACAAACCTACCTAACTATGAGAATAAGGTTAAAACTTTGCATAAGAGTTGTAACAGTTTTCAAAATTTGAGCAGTTTGTTACAGTACAGACACTACAATGTTTCTCTGCAGTTTCTGTTGACATGTCATAATTTCTGTATACTTTTATGTCCAAAAATTCTTTCAGTTTAAATTCCCAAAGCAGCTACTTCATTCATGTTATACTTTTATCTTCGGAAGGATTTTATGTCAATAAAAAAGCCACTGACACCAGCTGGGATTGAACCAGCGACCTTCCGATATGTAGCACAGTGCCTTAACCACTGTGCTACCGCGGTCCCTGCTCATCAGGTACTTTACACAAAGATGAATAAATCTTATGAATTATATGTCCAGCATCCCTAGTCTGAAGACTATTGTATGACAGTTCAAGTCACATGTACAGGAACACCTCCACAACTGGCTGATTCAAAAAGTGATTCTGAAGTGATATAACACTGAAGACAAATCAAATGTCAATGACATTCGCCTGGTGCTAATAAGAAAGATTCAAATAGTGACATTTTCCACATTTTGTTATTTGAAGGCAATCCTGACATACTGTAGTTCCAGATGATAGATATGGAGAGTGGTTTAGAGATATCTTCAGTGAAGACCTCTGAAATGCTATGACACATTAAATTGGCATTATCCACAAATTTTACAACTGACTTATTCCAACAAACATAAATGGGGGAGGAAACAAGGAGTTACTATCTCATATAAAATATTACTAGTCCAGATTACCAGCAATCAGCTGAATTTAGAACTCTGCTTTCACACATCCCATCCAAAGGTTCTAAAAGCATTTACGAATATTTCACACAAATCTGCAAACATGAGTGAAAGCAAGAATGAAATTCCTTTTTGGTAGCTGCATGAAAATTATGTCTGCAATCTAATCATATGACTGAAAACTGACTTAATATGAAGTTATCTAAACCTGGTACACCATGCATTAAGAGAACGGCTGCACTTGGTCCTGAGTGTTGTATCTGAGCACGAGGTACTATGCTGCTACACACTGCAACACCAGGTTGCTGGAACAGCAGCAGTCAATTACCCTTATCAGTAAGACTGTGACAATGGTATGTCCAACAGAATAGTCAGCCAGCAAATACAGGAACTGCATTTTGAATAAATTTCATACGTCATGGCAATTATAATGCCAAAGGTAAACGAAACACCATTTGCAGAATCAGCAGCTGTGTTCAAGACTGATAAAATATACCTTCCTTCAGCTAATAAGGCATAAATAGTTAAAGATAATCTGTGAAAATGCAGTTGAACTTGGTTAAAGTGTCATGAAAGGGACTGAATAATTTGTGTCATTACAAAAGACTGTTGTATCAATTAGTATAATGTTACAGTTAGCAGTGAGAAATTAATTGGTACCAGAGAATATCTGATGTTATAGATGAAGTATTGCCTAAACCAATATTGTTATAACCAGGTTCAACTGTATAAATTTTGAAGTTACAATATTTCTCATCAGAAAAATCTTAAAAATGAGGCCTTTTATTCAAGGCCCACTGGATGGATATTTCTTGAATATTCAGTAGAGTAATGCCATACTTCCTTACCAATATGCCAAATGCAAAAACTGTTTTAGTATTTAAACAACTATTAGTAATGTAGGAAATATACAGAAACAATCTTGATTCAGTGTAGGTTATAGTGTTCTTTTCCTAGTAGTCCACCTCAAAGCTTACAGTACTGTACTGAAACTCTGTAAAATACTCTGAATGTGGTGGAGGAGATATGAGAGTGCTTCATGGGAGTTCTAATTTGGAAAGCAAAGGCAACAGAGGTAACTGAAACAACACTGTTTAAAAAAGAAATGACACATGAACAGAATTATATCTTCACACACTTACTTACTTACTCCATGCAGCAGAGTCCTTCATGAGAAGCTAACTGGTTCTCAGCTAGTCAAGAAATTCCCTGCATTTTATGGAACCTGAAGGTTCATTACTGCATTTACAAGTGCCCGCCACCTGTCCCTATCCTGAGCCAGGTCAATTCAGTCCATGCCCCCCCATCCCACTTCCTGAAAATCCATCTTAATATTATCCTCCCATCCAAACCTGGGTCTTCCAAGTGGTCTCTTTCCCTCAGGTTTCCCCACCAAAATCCTGTATACACCTCTCCTCTCCCCCGTATGTGCTACATGCCTCGCTCATCTCAATCTTCTTGATTTGATCACCTAAACAATATTTGGTGGGAAGTACAGATCACTAAGTTCCTCATTTTCTCCACTCCTTTGTTCTTCAATCACTAGCAATATTTAATATCACTGACAGAGTACTGTATGATATGTAATCCCTCTAACTTGTCTCAATAAGTATCAATCAAAAAACAAATATTTGTACAAATTAAGAAATATGCTGAAATTCCAGTTTCTCAATTTAAAGCTACTAATTACCAAAAAGATCATCCAGTAAAAGCTGTGTTTCCATGTTAAATAAATGACAAAACATACAACAGAAACTAATTTAGTATTTAGTGTGAAGAAATAGAAAAGATAATTTTTATTTTAATGAAAGTAGATTTCAATATGTGTTCATTCATTATCAAAAACATCGTGCCTTATGTTGTCAATTCTAAATTGTAATTAAAGCACAGTATTTATTCCATATGAAGATGAAAAGTATCATGACATGTTTTATGTGCAGCTGAGCTGACTATGAATGAACTAACTGTTGAATGTCTGAACATACTGTACCATGCAATTTAAGTAAGTCCTGCTCTTTGAGTAAAATATTGCCAATATACAATACATATACATAAACATAGTATTCTATACAGCAACAATTAACTTCAATATTTTAAGAAAACAATTTCCTAGACAGCTTTCATGTAAACCCCCCCCCCCCCCAAAAAAAAAAAATTTTAAAATAAACCAAAAACCACACACTTTGCAAATCTCCTGGGGACAAAAAATTTACAACGGGGGGGGGCCCCCCCCGGGGGGAAACGAAAAAAATTTTTTCTCAAAAAAAGCCCC
>Ga0123354_10021049_pt1 | contig 10273 bp, 8 predicted proteins | sample TergutLab28metaG_2_FD_97872 | JGI IMG/M metagenome (GOLD analysis project Ga0123354, IMG submission 97872) | Labiotermes labralis P4 segment gut microbial communities from Petit-Saut dam, French Guiana - Lab288 P4 | ecosystem: Host-associated > Arthropoda: Insects > Digestive system > Gut ...
AGTTCGCCGACCGCCTTCGGCCCGGCGAGGCGCCGTGCCAGACGCCGGCGCTCTGCCGCGTCATTGATCATGCGCAGCGCCGCCTTCCTGTAGTCCTCATGGGTCCGCGCGATGGTCCATTCCGGAAAGCGCAGACGGCGGAACATTCCCTCATCGATATGCTCATGGACCTCGCGCCCGGTCTTGCACACCCCCATCAACCCGGCCCATACCGTGTCGACGATCCCGTTGGTGTTGCCGAACGGGAACGGATTAAGGAACATGTCGCAGTCGGCAATCACCTTCATGTAGGTCTCGTAATCCTGGTGCCGGTGCACGACCGCTGCCCGGCCCACCTGGCTGTGGACGATATTGCGCACCTGCGGATAGCTCAGCCCGCTGGCTTGCCCGACCAGAAAGTGGAACTCGACCGGCACGCCGGCATCGCGCGCCAGTGTCTGGCACATCGAAAGAAAACCCGGATTGAGCTTGATGATGGTGGCGGCGATGGCCACTCTTACCAGTCGCGGCGACCACTTCGGCGGCAGATGACCGCCTTCGAGCTTCATCTGCAGCATCGACGCCGGCGCCCGGTAGGGCATGCCGTCCCTGGGCAGTTTCAGGAGTTTCTCGCTAAAACAGGCATCGTCGCCGACATAGTCCTCCTCCACCACCACATAGTCCATGGCATGACCATGGCTGGTCGCGGGGTGACCGAGCGCCATCAGCTGCAGCGGCGCGACCCGCAGATTGGCCAGGATCATGGTGGTCGGGAACATGCCGACACTCGGCATATACATCACCTGCACCGCGCGGGCTTCACTGACCTCTCGGATATGGGCGACCTGCTCAAAGACCGTGTCGCCCTGGATCGGGATATATTCATGAAACAGCTCGCGGCCGACATCATCAACCCGGCCCTCATAGCCCATACCGATGAGATGGAACCTGTCGCGCATCGCCACCATGGTCTGCGAATGGGTACGATAAATCGAGTGGTTTTTGGAGAACCATTCCAGTACCACCAGCAGCACGGGCTTTGCGCCCGTCACCGCCGCCTTGCGGGTCACGTCACACAGCCCGATCGCTGCGAGCTTGCGGCAGGTGATGCTGTTGATTGCCCGCTTGAGATCGTGCTTGCCGGGCAAGTCGGCATAGCTGCAATGCATATAGGCATCGTGCAGCACACCGGAGGGGATCTCGTCCCAGTCGATTTCGCCGAGCCGCGCAGGCAGCCAGGAGAGCAGCATTTCGCGCTTCTGATGCGCCGAACGGGACGCCATGAGGCGGGTGGCAAGCAGCGAGATGGCAAGATTGGCAGCCGCCACCTTGTTGACGCTCCAGAAGATGTCCCAGTCGAGCAGCATCTCCGAATCGGTGAGATAGAACAGCTGGAACTTGCGCAGCTCGTTTTCGCGCAGGAACAGCTGGTTCTTGGCCGCGGCGTCGCAGCCCAGCGAGCGCAGGATATGGTCGGCGTTGCGAAACGGCGTGACCGCAAACAGCGCCGACAACCAGCGCTGGAATTGGGTGAGCTTGCCGATGCCAAAGCTCGTGATGCAGAAATCCGGGTCGGTGACGAGTGCAGTGATCGCTGCAGCCAACCGCGTCGTCAGGTGCTCGTCCATGATCTCGCGCGCCATTTCCGACTGCGCCCAGTCATCGACGTTCATCAGCATGCCATAGTGCTGGTCGATCCGCTCCATCAGCACCAGGAGTTCCCGCCCCGCTGTTTCATAGTCGCGGCGATAGCAGTGATATTCAAATTCGTTGATTGGAAACAGGTTGCTGTTCATGGTTCGCCAGCCCCCGCAAAAGAGACCCTGCAACCGCGGCGTGACCCGCGCGTGAAGCGCGCGACGACTTTATCGATGCGCTCGCGTGGGGCCGCAGGCACGGCCCCCACCGATGGCAGCACTGCAACACCGGATACGGCAACGGCAACGAATCCCTCCACAACCGGCAGCATCACGCTCCGAGACGGAATTCTTCTGTCCTTCCTGTTGCTCATAATTTCCCCGCACAACCAGCGACTGGCAACATCCATCCCTGCCGCCCGGAAGGGCAGCCTGATCAGTTCTCAACATTCAAATCTGCACTCGCCTGTCGTGGCGGCTCAACGCGCCATCACAGTGCCATCCAGGCGACGACAGCCTGCTCTGTCAAGCGGTCGCTCGCGACACGCCGCGACCCCTGTTGCCGTCATGGCAACGACACATCGTGCCGCATCATTGTGACGAGGATGGAACTCAAACCCGCGGCATAAACTCTGCCCGCATCCCGATCCGGATCGTTGCACAGGACGGGCGGCCTTCGGCGCGCCCGCCTCCTCAACCACAATCCGTCCGCACAGCATGATCGCACGGCCCGAAGGCACGTTTTGGCGATGTGTCATGAATCAACCTGTCAGAGAAGATACGCAACGCAACGCACACGAATCAGCTTCAGTTCACATGAGCTGATCGTATGGAGAAACACAGGTATGTCCAGCGGTGAACACGCCAAACTGAGTGACATGCACTCTTTCTTCTGCCTGAAGACGCCAAAAATACATGCTCAGGTTGCATTGATACATACACTCAACTACGAGTAGCTGAATTGACGTTGTTGGCGGGTGCGCGAACGGCTGGAGAAGTGGCGCCAAGGTGTTCGCGCTTCGCTGAAAGGGCCAACGTGTCAGGCCTGCGCGATTCGCCACTGGAGCCTCGCGGAAAGCAGCGAAAAATTCGCCACCTCGCAACACCGAGCCCGAAAATGATCGGACCAACCTGGTGGCGCACAGGATCGCACTTCTTTGATGTGCGGGCAAATTGCATTCTGGGGTTGCATTGATAGTTGCGCTCAACGTCCGATAGTTGCGCTGACGCGATCGGCTGTCCCGTTAACAGGCTGGAGCGTCGTAGTTTCTTCGCCCCGCCAAGACGAGGGCCGCTGTTGCAATTCCTCGCCCGGCTTGAAACCTGACGAAAATCCGGCTCATGAGCGCGTCCCGGCTGGTGCCCTCTTCATTGGTTGGCTGAACGTTGATCTGCACTTTCGCGCAAAAAGTGACGGGATAGACGGGCGGAGCCGGCAAGGCGGAAGCCTGGAGTGCGGAGCTCGCCAGCACACGGTGGCGCGGGACACGCCGCTTGGGCAGAGCAGCCTCGGACGAGCTGCCTGCGGCGATTAGCGCAGGGACGCGCAACTGGCGCCGGCGGTTGCGGGCCTCGTTTGGCGGATGTGACGACAAACGTGCGCAATCTCCGCAAGCACAGCGTTTCCTGCTGTCGCCTTGGACGAAGCACGTCCGGGTGTGATTTCTGCACGCCAGTTGGAGACGATGCACAGTTCCGCCCGTTGATGATGGCTTCCACACAAAAAGGGCCAGGAACCCGGTGGCTGAGCGACATGCGGCAAAGATGACGCAATAGCGCACTCTGACCGGCGATATCCGGGGGTAGCCAGCGGCAGCCGCCTGCTTGGTGCCACAGCGGCCTATTTTCGCGGCCCCGGCCGGTCATCCGTTTCTCGTGTCGCGCGCGGGGGCAGCATCAGGGTCAGAACCTTGATGCAGGTTGTGCGCATGTCCTCCTCGCTTGCCCTGTAGGGAAGCATCATTTTAAGGAATAGTTTACGCCCGTCTGGCGCGGTATAATAGGGCTCGACGTGCCCTCCGCCACCTAAGATGAGGGAGACCCAGCTTTCGCGCCATCCCGTGGCGTGCAGGTGCTCGACGGCCTGACGCACGGTCAGACAGCGCCGGGCTGCCTCATCGTTTCGGGGAACCTTGATGGCGATGTCGTAACGCAGGTCGAGATCGTCCCAGTCAAACAACCGGGTCGGAATATGGGACTGCTCTGCCGATGGCGGATAGCTGAAGGCGGCAGGCATGTCCTCACTGAGTGGAAAAGCGGATTCGCGCACCCACAGCCGCATCTCCCAGCCTGCATCACCACTGGCTTTGGTGACGTATCTGGCTTGACGCTTGCCATCGAACTGGGTCGGCATTGCCGGCAAACCGAGGATGGCTGCCGCCTCGCCAGCTCCGCGCGGGCGGCTGGTGTCAAGCAGTCTGGTGAGCCGCTGGTAAAGTTCGCCGACACCATAGGGACAGAGTGCTGTGCTTTCGGGGCGCAGGTCTGGAAACAGCGGGTTTGGCTCGCGCGACACAGGGCGACACAGCGTCGGAGCGATTTCGGACTGGGCACTCACTGCGCCCGGCGTGGCGGGCGCCCTGTCGGGGCCTTTCGGGTCGTTCGCTTTGGGTGTTAAGCGCGGCGGCAGACGCAAGGTCACCCCCCTGACACAGCTTGTGCGCATGCCGGCGTCGGTTGCCTCGTCGGGGCGCACCAGCGAAAAGACCAGGCTGCGCTCGTCTGGCCCGGTATAGAAAGGTTTGGGATCGCCATCTGTGACAAGGGGAAGCCTTTCGCGCCATCCCATGACGAGCAGGTGATCGACGAGCTGGCGCATCGTCAGGCAACGCGGAGCCGCCTTATCTCCGGGGCCAGGGTCGAGGATGATGTGATAAGTCAGACTGAGATCGTCCCAGTCATACAGGCGGGTCGGAATATGGGCCTTTTTCCCGGGGCCCGTCTCGATGAAGGCTGGAGGCAGGTCATCTTCGAATGGAGCCGGGGATAATTCCACCACAAACAGATACATCCCCCAGCCACCCTCCCCGTTCACTTTGGTCCTGTAGTGGGCAACGTACGGGTGATCATCGGCGGTCGACATTGCTGGCAAACCAAAAATTTCAGCGGCATCGTCAGATCCGCGCGGGCGTCTGGTGTCAAGCAGTCTGGTGATGCGCTGGTAAAGCGCGTCGACACCATAGGGGCAGGTTGCGGTCGGTGTGGGGCGCAGGGAGGGAAATGCCTCGTTCTGCTCTGGCGAACCGGCGCGACACAGCGTCGGCGCGCTTTCGGGTTCAGCGCTCACTTCATCCGGCCTGACTGGCGATGCTGCCGCCGCCTTGTCCGTGTTGGCTTTGCCGTCCTCTGCAGCAGCCTGCGCCACAACAGCTGGCAGCAGACAAAACGCGAGCACGGCGGGAAGCGCGTGTTTCATCAGACCGCGCTGGCGGCGGGCATGGAACGACGGCAGAATCGAACGGCAATGAGGGATCGCCGCCAGGATAGAAAAGATGGCTCTCAGCATGTCTCGGCCTCCATCTGCAGGCCATAGCGTGACGGAGGCAACGTCTGTCTGGCCCGCGATGCGCCCACCCGCCGACCGATCTCCAGCCCCTGATGCTGTCATAACCTGTTTTGCCGCTTGATCAATTCCCGGGCTCGTCGCTCCAGCTCGCCTGCATCGGCCGTCCCGTCACAGTATCGCACCATGCTGTCAACCAGCTCAACCAATTGTCCAGGGATTGAATTCGAAGGTGGCGAGTGGGTTGTGCCAGAAATAAACTTCCTCGATAGTCCGGAAGGCCGGACGGTATTAGCAGAAAAACGATAGCGGGTTCCGCCGAGGACCATACCCCAACCGTGGCGGGGGAGCCGCGTTTGCGCAATCACGCCGATCCAGGCTTTGGCCAGATGTTCGCTCACCGCGGCGTCAATCTGCCTTTCGTGCCAAGGGACTGGCAGACGTGACTTCATCTCATTGATCTCAGCATCGTTACGGGAACTCCACAGGCTTTCATTGCGCATCAAAAGCCGCTCGTAATCCCACAGCGGATGAGCCGGACGCACGAAAAATACACGCGCATGCACATCCCTGTTCTCGTATGTGCTAACGCGGCTACGCAGTCCTACCAGATATTCTGGTTCGAAGGATGGAAGCGCGACGGCCAGCAAGGTAAGATCATCGCTGTTGCCCGCAGCCAGAAGACCGGCTAGCATCAGGTGATATTCCCTCACGGTCTGTTGGAACGGCAACAGCGGGCCCTCAGGGATCAAGTGATGGGGCGAGGAGCCCCGGACGTTTGCCTGTTCCATGCGTTGAACCTACCCTGAAATCCGAGTGACGTGAGCAGCCTGGGTTGCCGACGCTGCACAGCACAGGCACTTGCCTCTGACCGGCTCTCCCGCCTGATGGTCTTGTGCCTTGCCTTGTCGCTCGGTCAGCCCGGTATTTCCTGACGACAATGGTGAGGGGCTCCCACGATGCCGCAAGACGCGAAGGCGCGTGTGTCCTTGCCAGCGCCAGCGGGGTGCAATTCTGCCGAAACTTCGAGCCGCGATCGGGACCATCGCCCTCAAAGCACTTAATCATCTTGCGTTCATGGTCCATGGCCTTCCCTGCAAGCCTCCCGCGCGCGCCCCGCGATGGGGCGGGCATTGCCAGGCTTGCCGGTATTGAGCACCAGCATTCTTCCCATCAGTTGCATCCCATGAGTTGCATCCCATGAGTTGCATCCCATCCATGGCGCTGACGCCCCCTGTTCCTCGCTGCCGTCAAATCAAACGCGATGGCGGCAATGCAACCCGCTGCGGTTCCTCCCTGCCCGCTCCGCCTCCCGCCGCAGGGCGAGAAATCGCGAGGTGAGGTTAGCAGCAATCGATCAAAACGGTATCTCGTCAGAAATCACGTCTTCGTTATAGTGCTTGGGCCACTGCATCCTTCTTTTCAGCCAGAGCTTAGCGGAGGTGTCGTCAGCCAACAGGATGAGATCCTTTTCCAGCCGCGCGATGGCGGCCCTGGCCCCCGAGACTTCCCTGACGCTGTCGCCCATCAGCGTTTCGGGCGAAATCGGCGTGTAGGGAGGGTATCCGGTGGCGTCAATATAAGGGGCCTCATAGGCATCTCTGATGCGGTCGAGGTCCTGCTCCAATTCCATCCGTTGTATCTCCAGCATTCTGCTGTAATATTCGAGCTGGCTTTCACACATGGCAGGGATGCAGCGCGGATCGATGTCTTCAAGCTCAAGGCACAGTTCGAGCAGCTGCACCAGATCCTCGTGTTTATAGGCCCTGGTGACCCGCGGCTTCATCGCGATTTTCCGCGCCTGCTGGTGAGGATCGGCTCCGCTCCCCCGCTGCATGGCGGCGGTCAGATCGGCATAGAGTTTGCGGATGGAGCGGCTCAACGCGCGTTGTTCGGGCGTTTTTCGACAGCAGTCGTCGATAACCCGCCAGCGCGATTTTTTCTGCTTGCGGTGGCTTTGCTTGCGGCGACCTCGCTTGCGGCGACCTCGCTTGCCAGGCTTGGCGCGAGCAGCCCGCTCGCGCCAATTCTCGTCCGGCTGCCAAGGCTCGACAATCCGCACCTTGACTGAATGATTGACGGCCGCCTTAACGGCGGATGCGGATTGCGAAGTCATCTCGATTCCCTGCGAGATGGTTTGTTCCCCATCGTCATCGCCGCACCTGGCGCAAAGGTCGGCGAGCGACAGGGCGTCGTGCTCGCAGCCCCCCTCGCCCTGCAGATACCACTCCATCGGCGGCTCGGCTGGATGATCGACGAAGTTCCCCTCAACGGGGGATGCGGATTGCTGGTCGATTGCGGCTTCGTCTTGCGAGGCGACTTCCTCCACATCGTCCTCGTAGCGGCAGTGCCGGTCGTAGAGGTCTTTGCAGACGTCAAGGCCCACGATGATGACGTCGTCGTCGAGCAGGTCGTGGACAAGGGGACGGATGTATTCCGAGAGCTGCCTTTTCTCCCACCTGGTGAGCCGGAACCGCCACCAGATTTCGTCCAGGCGGAGCGCCATTTGATATTCCAGTTCGAGAATTTTTTCCCGCAGCGGAATCATTGTTTTGGGATGTTCGGTGGACGAGTAGTCGGAGGCATCGTCCCAGTCTTGCAATCGCTTGCGGCAAGCAGCGGCCTTTTTCATCTGCCTGTCGAAGATCTCCCGCGCTGCGCAGAGCCTGGCCGCTGCAGATGGCTTCGGCGTGACCATGGGGAAGTGCTCCTTGATCCTTGATCTGGTGTAGCACGTTGATGGCAAGGGCCACCGAGCGCCATATCGTCCGCGCAAAGTCCGAAATTTCAGCTGCGGCCGAAATCTTTACTGCGGTCGTGGCGCTCATCAGGCAGTTATCGGCCGACGGCATGTGGCGCTGTGAATGAGACCTCATCAGGCACCGACAGCTTTGCCCGCCATCAACGGCCGTCTGGCGCTCAACTGTCTCGCCGTGGCGGCAATGTCTGAAACAGACATGTCAGCATAATGGTTGTGCGATGTTGCCGCAACCGCATGCTCGGGAGCCCCCATGACCCACCTCGTTTATGCGTCACGCCGCTGTTCTTTTTGCGCAGACGTTCGGTTCCTGGCCCGGCATGCGCCACAAACTGCGCGACCGAACAGAGGGGCGTTCGCGGCGCAAGGCCCGGCACGCGGTGCCATTTTTTGTTTTCCCGTGATCACAAGGCGTTATTGCCGTTCGACAGTGCAGTATGTGCGGCCACCCATCTGGCGGAATTTCCCGCTCATTTCATTCATGTTCGGCTTGCGACCTGGTCGAGGCCAGGAACGGTCTCCTCATTGACGCCAGGTCTCGCCTGGTCGCCAAGCCCTGCCTGATCGCCAAGCCCTGCCTGATCGCCAAGTCCTGCCTGGTCGCCAAGTCCTGCCTGGTCGCCCTCTTCATCTATTGGTTGAGCGGGCTTTACGGAAAGTGGCGGGGGCGGCTCTCTGCCGTTTCCGCTCGGTGCCGGCGACCATCAGCCCCTTAGTGACACGGGGGGCGCGTGCGTGCGTGCCGCCCAGGCGCTCGACATGTGACGGTCCAGATCCCGAGGTGTGGATCCCGAAGTCCGGATCCCGAAGTCCGGATCCCGAAGTCCAGCCCCCAAGCTTTCAGGCACGGTCGGAACCAGAGCCGACAAGAAATCCTCCCCCAGAGGCCCCTGCGCCCCTGTCCCATGGGATCTGGCGCCATCATCGCGCCCGGCAGCAATATCTTCTGTCGCTGGCATGCGTGTGGGCCGAATCAGTGTCGGACAGGTTCGAAACAATGCGGCGACTTGCGAGGGCGACTTGGCGAAATGGCGCCATGGATGCGATCCCGATCGGGATGGGACATCACGCGGTCATTTTGCGACGAGCAAAATATGGCCGGACTTGGCTCCGCCTGGGGCAGAAAACGGCAGGAATGATGACAGGGGGAGCCGCCTGCCGCTCCGACCGCCACCGCCCCCGACCGACGCCGGCCGCCAAGCCGCATTTCGCCAATCAAGGGGCCAACTTTGAAGAAAAGCCGCGGGCGGGCGAGCAGCTTGAGCGGCGATTGACACATTCCACATCAAGCCACATCAAGCCACATCGAGCCCCGCGGCTGACGATTGTCGCTCCTCTTTTTGAGGATAACCCTTGTCGATCAAAGGGATGCGATAACGTTCGAGATCCCCAGGCGAATGCGCCAGCGCCCTTGCCAATTCTGCCAACCCCCATCTGCGCACGGATCCTTAGGGTACGATCCGGATAGGCGTTAACCGGGAGCACAGATTTAATTGAAAAAAGTATCGGATAAATTTACACGATCGAAAAAGATTAATTATATCAATGCATAAATCTTGCGCACGAGCTGCTGCGACCTTTCAAAAATTCCTCCTCAGGCATTGAGCGGACAGACGGAATGACGCCGCTGCAGGCCGCGAGGGCAGCCATTAACCGCCTTGAAACGGCCTTGTTGGAACCGCCACTGTCATTTAATCATATTGTCTTCCCTGGCTTTAATTCTGTGCGCAGACCGCTATCAGATAGCCTGCTGTGGAACAGCCGCCGGGGGTTGGTCTTCCGGCTCAAGGGTGGACGGGTGCTTGCGAAGGAGGGTGATGCATGCGCAAGGCTGTGAAACGAATGATCACTCCCATCAGGGAAACGGCCGAAGCCGGACAGAATGAGCCGGCACATGCGTTCTCAACGCCTTGGCGTATGGCTGAAAACATGGAAGCCTTTGAGATCAAGGACGCCACCGGGCGGCGCCTGGCTTCGGTCTATTTTGACGACAACCAGCTGCGCCGCGAACTGACAAAACGCCTTTCAAAACAGGAAGCCCGCACCATGGCGCGACGAATCGCGCGCCTGCCCGAACTGGTGCGCATCGCCCAGGGTATTGACCCGGACGACGATTATTGAGTTGAACTGACAGATCACGATCCCGTCCAGGTTCCAATCGGGGAATATTTCTCAAATATTCCCGGTAACGCCGGTTGCCGTCCGGCGCAGCGACCTTAGAGTCTGCCGCCCTGAGTTTTTGGCCGTTGCGCCTCACCACCATGCGAGCCGCTGGCGTGCCGGCTGGACAGTGGCAGGCAAACCCGCCCTTCCCATTATCAGATGCCGATGGCGGGCCAGCTCGCCAACCCCGTTCGCCCCCGCTCCCATGCCCCCCGCTCCCATGCCCCCCGCTCC
>Ga0123354_10021052_pt1 | contig 10272 bp, 6 predicted proteins | sample TergutLab28metaG_2_FD_97872 | JGI IMG/M metagenome (GOLD analysis project Ga0123354, IMG submission 97872) | Labiotermes labralis P4 segment gut microbial communities from Petit-Saut dam, French Guiana - Lab288 P4 | ecosystem: Host-associated > Arthropoda: Insects > Digestive system > Gut ...
GGCGGACGCTTGTGAGTGCGGTAATGAACCTTCGGGTTCCGTGAAATGCGGGGAATTTCTTGACTAGCTGCAAACCAGTTAGCTTCTCAAGAAGGACTCTGCACCATGGAGTAAGTAAGTTAAATAGAGGCATTTATCTATGCTTGATGGTTCTGATTACTTTATACTCATTAACTGAACAATATGGCTCCTCTTTCAGACATTAGCGAAATATATTTCATTCATAAGTAATTCAATATCTGTACAGGTGCTCTCACAGTAGGTCAACAAACTTCCGATAACTTCCATAGACCTTTGTTACATTGTCACAAAAATTTCTGCATCAATGAATAATCAATAAACATAGTCAAAAAGGAATATTTTTAGTACCCACACCACATTCCTTGATTATAATACCCTGTAATTTTAATATTCTATATAATTAACTTCCACTAACTTAATTTTACTATTGCTATACAGTGGAATAAATGCTAAAATTGTTATATGTTTTACGAGATCTCGTAGGTAACAATAACAATTACTTACTTACTTACTTACTTACTCACTCCATGGTGCAGAGTCCTTCTTGAGAAGCTAACTGGTTTGCAGCTAGTCAAGAAATTACCCGCATTTCACGGAACCCGGAAGTTCATTACCGCACTCACAAGCATCCGCCACCTGTCTCTAGATATATTTTCTTAGTAAGGTAAAATATACAATTAACAATGTTACTGTTATTGTTATCTCCAGTCCATATACCCATATCCGACCTCCAGGAGATCCATCCTAATATGGATCTCCAGGAGGTGGGATGTGAGTATATGGACTGGAGATAAAAATAACAATAACATTGTTAATTGTATATTTTACCTTATTTAGAAAATACATCAACCTAAAAATGGCTCATAACTAGAGCCGAAATATGTCGTTGAAGGAAACAATGTAAGAAATAGAGCTTAATACATTCATTATTTGGGTTCTGTTGACTGTATATTGTTTATAACTCAATAAATATGAATGACAGCACATCATTTAAAGTTCTTCATGGCCTGTTACATATAAAACATAAGTCGAGAATCCATTGACTAATATCGCAATTTTGAGCCTAGGGAATAAACTAATAATTCCAAAAATGCAGATTCTGCACTTTATACAACTGTTAACGAATCGAGTCTAAATACAATTTTTCTAAAGAAAATGCTACAGGATCAGAATAAGAAGTTGCTTATTTAATCACACACACCAACACATGCATATATATATATATATATATATAAAATAATAATAATAAAGTCCATCATTCCTTCTAGGGACGTAGGTTTTCTGCGAGTCCTTTCCACTTCTGTCTATCGGCTGCTAAGAACCTCAGTTCATTCCAGCTTCTACCCACTTCCTTCATTACCGATCTTCTCCAGCTGTTTCTCGGTCTTCCTCTCTTCCTGTTTCCCATGGTGGTTCCAGAGTAGGGCAGCCTTTGGTATCTCTCCATCCTCTTTTCTTAATGTGTGACCAATCCATCTAAATTTTCTTTTTCTTATTTCTAAATTTATATCTTCTTCTCCTGTTACTTTCCATAGGTCTTTGTTGGAAATAATATTTGGCCACCATATTCTTAATATATATCTTAGAAATCTATTTACAAAGTTTTGTATTTTACGCTGAATTTCCTTTGTGACAAGCCAAGTCTCACATCCATACAAAAGTACGGATTTCACACAGGCATTAAAATTCCTAATCTTAGTGTCTTTTCATAATGACTTAGATAGCCACACTCTTCTCAGTTTGGAGAATTATCCCCTCGCCTTCTGTATTCTCGTATTTACTTCTCTGCTGGTACCTCCATTTTCGGCTACAATACTACCCAATTAACAAAAATCTGATGATCTTTTAATGCCCTCTCCATTTAATCTGAGCCCTTGCTTTTCTATTGTATTAACACGTATCTCTTTTGTCTTTGAGGAATTAATTTCAAGGCCAGCCTTCTTGGATTCCTTCCAGATGTCATCCAGTTTCCTGCACATATGCTCATATTTATGAGATACAAGACATACATCATCTGCATATTCCATATCTTCCAATGACTCCTGTACTCTCCAAGTTAATCCTCTTTTCTTTCCATCCAAGGCTGTACGCAATACACCATCCATAACCAGCAGGAACAGTAATGGTGACAGAAGGCATCCTTGTCTGACCCCTGATGATGTCTTAATTGAGTCAGATAACTGTCCTTCATGCAGTACCCTACAGCTGAAGTCCTCATAGCCTTCACTAATTATATTTATGAATTTGCTGGGAAGTCCCCTAAACTTTATTTCGTCTCAAATCCATGCCCTGCTTAAGGAGTCAAAAGCTCTTTGATAGTCCACAAACAACATGTAAAGAAGTGACTGAAATTCGACGGATTGTTCTATAATCACTCTCAAGGTATTTATCTGGTCAATACATGACCTGTTATGACGGAATCCAGCCTGTTCCTTCCGAAGGCCAATCTCCAATGAGTTCTTGATCCGTTCTAATAAAATTTTATTGAAAATCTTACTGATCACTGCGAGTAGGGTGACACCTCGCCAGTTTCTGCATTGACTAAGATCTCCTTTCTTTGGGACCTTTATTATGATTCCTTCTTTCGACTCCTTAGGGAACGTCTCTTTCTGCCAAATATCTTGAAATAATGGGAGCAGAATATCTGCTGATATATATGGGTCCGCTTTTAAAACTTCGGCTGGAATATTATCTGTTCCTGTGGCTTTCCCGTTCTTCATTGTTTTTACGGCATTAACAATTTCTCTCTTTGAAGGAGGTCTAACGCTTCTTGGTTACTCTGTTGGAATACTTGCCAATTCCCCCTTTCCATGTTAGTGGTGGAAGTATTGAGTATATCTTCCAGATACTCTTTCCATCTAAGGATCTGTCCTTCTATAGATATAATAGATTTACATTCTTTGTCTCTTATCGGAACTGTGGCTGGCCTTATATTATTCGTTAACCGTCCTATAGCATTGAACATACCTTTTACGTTCCCTTGGTTTGCGGCTACTTGAGCATCATTCGCAATCCTATCCGCGTACGCTCGATGGTCTCTCCTGACACTTTACTTCATCTCCTTACTCAGGGCTGCATATTCTTTTTCCAAATCCTTGCCTTTCCTAGTTCTTGCATAAGTTGCGCACAGCTTGCCCTTCACTTGTTTCCTTCTATCATCTTCCAGGTGCTGTCCGATATCCAGTCTTTTCTTGTATTATCTTTCCGCTCAAGTGTGTTTTCGCAGATATGTTGGAAGGTGGTCTTTATTCTTTCCCATTTTTCTTCTACTCCTTAACACCTCTCATATCTTAAAATGGAAGCCCCTTCTCCTAACTTAGTTCTAAATTTCTTTTGACTCTCAATGTCCTCTGGTCTCTTTAAGTTGTACCTCCTTCTACTTATAGTCTTCCTTATAACCTTCTTCTTCCCTCCAACGTGGCCTGATCGGGAGGGAAGTAGCTGTACCAGTATTATGACCTGTAATGGAGGCTGCGGTTACAGTTTTTAGTACTACTGATGATGGGTGCTGTGACACCCGAAACATGTACAGTGACTTTGCAGTAAATAAATATCTGCATACTGTTGCATCTGGTTGGATTTTTATTAACATAGAAAATGTTTATTAATTAGACTGTTAAACAATATAGCAACAACACCAAGTTAGTAGCATAAAGAAGTAATTCATTGAATGTTTTAAATTATAACTTTAGCCAGGAAAAAAATATATTCCCTGAGGATGATCGTGTGATCGAAACATTTAGAAGCATTTTAAATGTTTTAATGTAAATTTAGACTTCCTAAATTTTATATATATATATATACACACACAGCATACGACGCACAATCATAACCAGGCTCATTCTAAACAGCGTACGACTCACACACAAAAACACGACATGCTGTCACAGCACCTAATATGACATAAAGAAGTAATTCACTGAATGTTTTGAATTATAAATTTAGCAAGGAACAATGTACGCTCCCTGAGGATGATCGTGTGGTCGAAACATGTAGGAGCGTTTTAAATGTTTTAATGTAACGTTTAGACTTCTTAAATAATATATATATATGTGCATGTGTTGGTGTGTGTAATTAAATAATCTACAGAATGCACGGCGCAACGATAAAAATAAGGATTTACTTAATTGAGAAAATAATCAGTACATAAATGAATGTCTTCCAACAGCGTTAATTACGCTAACGCCAAGAGCTTGACATGCACGTAACACTAAACTCGAACCTTACTTTGCAGATATTCTTCGTTCTCCGTAAAAAGAACAAACAAATAACATTTCTTCATATGTATCATCATCTGGGGATGATGGTAATATCATGGGCTGGAACTAGGTATATTGCAGGTAAGTAACCCATTTTCTACAACACAGCAGTTTCCTGCATTACATTTAATACCACACACGCAGCAACATTATCCAAGTAAATTATCATTAAGTTAATTTAAATGAGTCAATTAAGCTTCACAATTGCTTTGAAAAGAGCTACAAATATAATTGATCAAATTCCAGCTTTTGAAAAGATAGAAAAGTAAAGAAATATATGAAGTCCTATTTAAACCGCCTCTGAACTGCAATACCTACATACCGGTCTGCGACATAGCTGTCTCTGTCTTTCCATCACTCGCCCTAGCCGTGCCGAACCAACGCGCACAGTCTGGGTAGGGCACAGCCCGCCTGCTTTCCTCAGCGCTTAGAGTCTGTCGCAAATATTTCAATTTAAAGTAATTTCAGTCACATACTTTTAAAGAATGTACTGTCTCCTAACGAATATTTCATTCAAGTATTTAATTATTTTTTTTATTATCTCCGGAAGGACAATCCGCTCCAGCGTACCGTAATTGTAGGCTGCTTTTATTTTCGCGAATAACTTGCCTCTTATGCTAAAATTATTCATACGTTAAATTTGTCAGCTGTAACCTCTTGAGTTTCTCAGCGTCGCCATATTTGCTGTTGTTAAATTATAAACAACATTTGCCAGTATTCAATTTCATTTTGGGGGTTTTATCCGCATTAAATTTTTGAGTAATTCATTTGCTACCTTTCGCAAAATAGAAGATGAATAAATAATTCCAAAATTATTCCTAACAATTTACGTTCCATATAAAGACATTAATTAAACAAAAGAAGCTTATTTTGCTAACACGTACAGTCGTACTTCTTTTCAGAACTTTAAAGCAGCTGAAGATCATTTCACCACTGCTTCATAATTCGCGATTCCGCCATGCTGGCATTACAAACTGTAGTAAATTGTCAAAATTTGCCCTGGCATGGATTGGAACAGCACAGGCATTCAATCAGAATTTTTGCAGAGTTCAAAACGAAATTTAGTACCGAAAAGAACTTCTTAGTTTGTGAAATACACGGGACAATTGGGCAGTAAATCTGGTTTAATTAGGTAATGAAACGCATATAGGACTCTTGACACACTTCTTACAATCATTAAATTAGCATTCAATTGGTTATAAATTATGACAATTAGGAGACGAGAAGCCATTTAATGAAGCATCAACCTCTCCTTCTGGCACCGATTTCGAGGGCTGACGGGAAGTAGTAAGTAAATAAACAACTTGGGTGTCGGGGCGGGGGGGGTTCCGGCCTTCCTATACGAAATGACGTTTACAGAAAGATACGTGTCATACGTCACCGATATATGTCATAAGTCACCGATATACGTCATACGTCACCGATATATGTCATACGTCACCGATAACCAACGAATCCCATACTGTCCTTCTCGCGCATGCATACTTCTCAGAGGGATTTGAATGAAGGTGTATTTTGGTAGCCAATAGATAGTTTGATTTCAGTATTTGAAATTGGCTTCGAGACGAATTTTACATTGACAGACCTCACAGTACTACTGCATTTCGCTTTCATTCTTGGAACATCGCTTATCGAACACTTCTTGTCTACAAAAATACATCGTTTTTTGACAGACATGATATCCGTGACCATGACACTACATACATCACCTCAACGTGAAAACTTAACCCCAACGAACGACAAACACAGTATTTGACGTTCAGTTGACCGTGCATCCCGATATATTCTTATAATAAAACCAACTAAATGCACTAATTCCTAAAATTTATTTTTGGAATAAAACTCTACATGTTTCGCGCAGTTCCTCTGTCCATCATCAGGAGATTTTCACTGTATATATAGCAATACATACAGGTTTGCTGATAGCTAACTCGCAAGCTGTCGGCAAAACTCTATGACATACACCATTGCTGCGTGTACAGTGAAAAACTTCTGATGATGGGCAGAGGAACTGTCCGAAACATGTAGAGTTTTATTCCAAAAATAAATTTGAGTGATTATTGCATCTAATTGGTTTCATTATAAGAATCCAGACAATTCTCGCGGCTTCAATGTCACGGGATTAAAGTATAGTACAATTTTTGTTGATATCCACATCTTGACGTTAGGATTCCTCTCCACTGAAAGCTAAAATTCACACCGTAAAAACATTGTAGCCCTGTGCAACAGCATGTCATGTACGTTTCTACTTGTACATTGTAAAGGTAAAGCAGTCCCGTTACAGGCCTGGAGTGGCCCAGAGAGTTCCTGGAAGTTAAGGTTCCCAGATTTCATGACAACGGCACAGGATGGTGGTAAGGTTATCAGCCTTACGTACCGGCCGCCTTTACCCCCAGGAAATGCTACTGGTACTAATTTCTGTTAGAGACTGAGTCGACCTCATGGGCCATAGTGCGATCGGAAGGATTTTATGTCAATGAAAAAATTCCAATGACACCAGCTGGGACCTTCCGATTTGTAGCACAGCATATTAACCACTGTGCCACCACGGTCTCCACTTGTATATTGTACATTGAAAAATCCATGTTTTTAATTAACTGAAAACCACTTTAGTAAGCAGTTTGGTATGTTAACACTTACAGTCGAACACAACTATATTTGTTATTATATTATAGGAGTTTACGACATGTTTCGGCACTATATGTGGGCCATCATCAGGTTGTGGTTAGACTTACAGCTTAGGCTATACTAGCATGCATGTAGTGGTCTTGGGGCGTAATGGGGCGGGTTCGAGATCTCATTATGTCACGGGGTGCCATGGTCCTGGGTGTATCTGGTTGAATATCGTTTTTCTTTATTCCCCACAGGGAATGTCCCCTAGCATAAGAAATAGTACCTATGGGGAAAAAGAAAAACGATATCCAACCAGATACACCCGGGAACATGGTAACCTGTAATATAATGATAGCTAGAACGCGCCCCATTACGCTCCTAGACCACTACACGCATGCTAGTATAGCCTAAGCTGTAAGTCTAACCACAACCTGATGATGGCCCACATATAGGGCCGAAACATGTCGCTGTAAACTCCTTGTAATAAAAACAAATATAGTTGTGTTGGACTGTAAGTGTTAACATACCTAACTGCTTACTGTTGTACACAACACAAAGGGAATGACGCACATCAGAATTGAAAACCAGTTGCAGATAAAATTACATCCTCCTAATGATAACATCGTAGTTGTTCGAAACATATCGAGATGTATGATATAAATCGATTGACATATTTTATGACTCTGTTTCATAAAAATGTTTGTTTCATTTACTGAAATGCATGGGGATAGGATAGGTGGCTAGAGAGTTGTGGTGGGGAGACCTGATAAAGGGAGACGACTTGGAAGAACTAAACGTAGAGGGAAGAGTAATCTTACAATTGGCCTTCCAAGACGTGGTATGGGTAGGCATGAACTTGATTTCTCTGGCTCAGAATAGGTAGTGGTGGCGGGCGTTTATGAATGCGGTAATGAACGTTCGGGCACTATAAAATGTGGAGAATTTCTTGACTAGCTGAAGACATGTTAGCTTCTCAAGAAGGACTGTGCTCAATGGAGCGAGTGAGTGAGTGGGTGGGTGGGTGGAGTGAGTGAGTGAGTTGGTTAATTAGTTAATTACATACCCAGTTAGCTAGTTAGTTAATTGGTTGTTTGGTTGGTTAGTTGGTTGGTTTGTTGTTTAATTTGTTATTTGGTTAGTTTGTTAGTATGTTTGTAGGTTAGTTGGTTTGTTGGTTTGTTAATTGTTTGGTTAGTTGGTTGGTTAGTTGGTCCGTTGGTCAGTTGGTCAATTGGTCAGTTAGTTAGTTAGTTAGCTAGCTAGTTAGCTAGTTCGTTCGTTCGTTCGTTCGTTAGTTAGTTAGTTAGGTAGGTAGTTAGGTAGTTAGTTAGTTCGTTAGTTAAATGAAAAATAAAACACGGTGATACGACTAACGTGAAGATTGGTAATTACGGTGCGTGACCAGTACATTTTGAAGTTACAAGAGCATATGCAATGTATTTACTGCTAGTGTATTTATACCTTTTCTTTTTCAGGTGGACATTCAACCTTGTTGGGTTTTATAAACACTTTCGTCCACATGTTCATGTACGGTTACTACTTCGCGACGAATATGTGGCCAGAACATAAGGCGAATCTCTGGTGGAAGAAGCACATCACACAGCTGCAGATGGTAAGCTTCAACACCACGGTCCATAACACTCCACACAGAATGTCATCTCCCTGTCTTCCATTTCCATGTTTCTTTCAATTCACTCAAACGTATTACCTAATATTCTAACTAACTCCGTGGAGCAAAATCCTTCCTCAGAAACCAACAGTTTCACAATCAGTCACAAAATACTCCACATTTTATGGAATCCGAAGGTTCAATACCGAATTCACAATCGCCCAACTCCTGTCCCTATCCTAAGCCACAGAAAGTCAGTGCCTGCCTCCCTATTTCACTTCTTAAAGATTCATTTTAATATTATCCTTCCATCTACGCCTAGGTCTTCCAAGTGGTCTCTTACCATCAGGTCTCCGCACTAAAACCTTATATGCTCCTCTCCCTCCCCCATACATGCTACATTCCCACCCATTGATCACGCAAACCTCCTCATTTTGTAGGCTTCTCCACTTTCCTGCCACTTCGCCCCACTTACGCCCAAACATTTAGGTTAGCGGCTTATTCTCGAACACCGTCAGCCCTTGTTCCTACATAATATTCAGTCTAAGAGCACCTCTCAAATATAACATCATTAGATCATGTAGATGCTTCAATAATTTTCGGAAATATGATACATAATGCTAAAAACAGAACATCATCAAATCCGACTAGCAGTTTCACGGTTACTTCAATTCACTGAGACGCAGGCCTATGCTGGTGTTGAAAGTTTTCATTCTCGCTCTCATTCAGAAGTTTTAAAACCGGTTTAGGATTTCAGGGATTTATATTTTACGACGCCTTCAGTAGCGTCAGATGACGTAGCGACTATTGGGGAGGAAGAGTGAGACTGGTGAATGACAACGTGAGAGGCACTTGTGGCGGGAAGCGATCCCACACTGATTGAGGTAACATTACGTCGTTTGTTGGGTTTAAGAAATTCGATTTTATGGGTAATATGTTGCAGGTTTTCACCCTATTTACAGGCCGCTAAGGCCCTTAGGGTGAGTAGAGGTATAACTTTACTCTTTCTAGGACTTCGGCACTAGATGGGGTGAGTGGTCAGCAAACACGCCCCGGTCGCCTCTGCCCACGGGAAAGACCCGACACCCATTGAACAGGAGGCTGGGTGAGTAGTAAGCATATAGGGATAGCACCACCACCACAGACCCTCTGACGTCATATGTAAAGTGATGTAAACAAACATGGCGGACGACCTTTCCTCAGGCGGTCACGTGGTGTAAATAATCCTCATTTTAACATCCGAAAAGTAAACAAATTAAGTCACATGTAAACAAATATGGCGGACAACCATACCCAAGGCGGTCACGTGGTGTAAATAAACTTAACTTTAGCCTCTGACATGTAAACAAATGATGTAGTATGTAAACAAATATGGCGGATAACCTAATTATACCAGACTGTATGGCGTCTATCTTAACTTTGGCCTCTGATATGTAAAGAAATGAAGTAGTACGTAAACAAATATGGCGCATGACCTACTTATGCTAGACAGTACGGCGCCTAACAGAACGTAAGCCTCTGATATGTAAACAAATATGGCGATGGTCACATGATGTAAACAAATGACATAGTATGTAAACAAAAAGGGCGGATAACCTAATTATCCCAGACAGTATGGTGCCTAACCTAACTTTAACCTCTGATATGTAACAAATATGCCGATGGTTACGTGATGTAAACAAATGAAGTTGTATGAAAACAAATATGGCGGATGACATAATTTTGGTAGACAGGATGGCGCCTAACCTAACATTAGCCTCTGATATGTAA
>Ga0123354_10021055_pt1 | contig 10272 bp, 4 predicted proteins | sample TergutLab28metaG_2_FD_97872 | JGI IMG/M metagenome (GOLD analysis project Ga0123354, IMG submission 97872) | Labiotermes labralis P4 segment gut microbial communities from Petit-Saut dam, French Guiana - Lab288 P4 | ecosystem: Host-associated > Arthropoda: Insects > Digestive system > Gut ...
ACACGGAGACCTCAGTTACACGGAGACCGCAGTTACACGGAGACTTCAGTTACACAGAGACCTCACTTACACGGAGACTGCAGTTACTTGGAGATCTCAGTTATATGGAAACCTCAGTTACAGGGAGACCTCAGTTACATCTAGACCCCAGTTACATGAGACCTCAGTTACACGGAGACCTTATTTACACGAAGACCTCAGTCACACGAAGACATCAGTTACATGGAGGCCTCAGTTACATGCAGACCTCAGTTACACGAAGACCTCAGTTACATGGAGACCTCAGTTACATGGAGACCTCAGCTACAAGGAGACCGCAGTTACACGGAGACCGCAATTACACGAAGATCTCAGTTACACGAAGACCTCATTTAAACGAAGACCTCAGTTACAAGAAGACCTCAGATAAACGGTGACCTTAGTTGCGCGGAGACCGCGGTTACACGAAGATCTGTTACATGGAGACCTCAGTTAAACGAAGATGTCAGTTACATGGAGACCTCATTTACATGGAGACCGCAGTTACACGGAGACCTCAGTTAAAAGGAGACCGCTGTTAAACGAAGGCCTCAGTTACATGGAGACCTCATTTACACGGAGACCGCAGTTACACGGAGACCTCAGTTAACACTGAGATCTCCGTTAAACGGAGATCTTAGTTGCACGGAGACCGCGGTTACACGAAGATCTCAGTTACACGGAGACGTCAGTTACACGAAGACCTCAGTTACATTGAGACCTCAGTTACGTGGAAACCTCAGTTACATGGAGACCTCAGTTACACGAAGACCTCATTTACACGGCGAGCTCAGTTACATAGACCTCAGTTACACTGACAGGTCAGTTACACGGACAGCCTAGTTACACGGAGACGTCAGTTACATGGAGAGTTCAGTTACGCGGAGAGCTCAGTTACATGGAGATCTCAGTTACACGGAGACCTCATTTACATGGAGACCTCATTTACACGAAGACCTTAGTTACAAGGATACCTCAGTTACACGGGACCTCATTTACACGGAGAGCTCAGTTACACGGAACTGTAATGAGATCACCAATGTATGATTTACAGAGGAGAATACGTAAACTGCAATTATACAATATTGAATTATAACATATTAAACTACAAAAATTACAAAAATGTTAAATGTTTGGTCGTTATAATTACAAATCTCTGTAAATCTACTCTTATGATCTCACCACAGCTCCGAATACTGGAGATAATAGTATAGCCCACCCTTTGTTGCGTGCAATATACAGCTTTACTCCCTGATGAAGGGCCAGCGAGGGCCGAAACATGAAGCGGTTTCGTAAAATACAAGATTTTAATGCGTGTGGACTTTTTTGTCTAATCTGTGACATTTATATCACAATACACGGAGTGTAAAATGTAAAATTTGCAAATCCTTACGAGACCCTACAACGAACCGTAAAATAATCTGTCCGCTATTGTCAGTGCTAATGCTAGATCACTGGCAGGCGTGACTTCAGGATGCCACGTCACTTTGGTATAAATAAAATTCCAGAAGTGTTACTCCGTCAGAGAAAGAGATTAACCTTTTGGCGCCGGAATTATTATTTTTTTTTTTAATTTTAGCACCACCTGTATATAAAATGTGCATGTTTAAAATATTCAGTACCTATATTTGTTGAATAAATATATAAAATGCAACTTTAGAGGTTAGCGTTGCGGTACGACCACCATAGTTGACATTAGGCATCAAAAGGTTAATTAATGAACAGCGGATCGCAGAAGAGACGATAAAACAAACTTCACAGATATTCAAGCCTTCTGGGATGTTATGCCGTGGCGTTTGGTAAGTACTTACCGACGTCGGGGCGTAAAGTCGAGCACATCTTGGGCTGCCTAATTCTTAAGATGGAGGCAGTATTTTCCCACAAAATATCGATAACCACTTATCAGTCGATGTGGCGTAACATCGTCGAAGACCTGAAATTTCATCAAGACCGAAGTGAGAACCTCAGCTCTCGCAGAACCTCTGTAATTTGCACATTTGCCTAATAACGTTAAGATGACTAAACGCATAGTTCTGGCATAGGCACACAGTCAGCAAGACAGAAATAATGAACGTACAGGAAATGTGTGTCTCGTTACCACCGGACGGACGGACGGACGACTTGGAAAGCAAAGCTGCAGAGGGAATGACGAGACTGGAACTGCCGGGAGTAAATACAAGTAAAGTGCAAAGAAGAATTCTTATAATAAAACCAACAAGATGCACTAATTTCTCAAATTTATTTTTGGAATTTAACTACATGTTTCGGACAGTTCCTCTGTCCAGCATCGGGAGACTTTCACTATACACACAGCAATGGAATATGTCATACAGGCTTGCTGACAGCTTGCAAGCAGGATCAGGACGGAGCTGGTTTGGTTCCGTCCTGATCCTGCTCGCAAGCTGTCAGCAAACCTGTCAGCACATACACCATTGCTGTGTGTACAGTGAAAAACTCCTGATGATGGACAGAGGAACTGTCCGAAACATGTAGAACTTTATTCCAACATTAAATTTGAGAAACTAGTGCATCTAGTTGGTTTTATTATAAGAATTTATCACGATGCACGGTCACCTGAACGTCAAATTTGTAAAGAAGAAATTTGGTCAATAAAACAATTTTGGTCAGGGACCAGTAATGGGCTGCTTTGAACCCGGCTGTGATCCATAGGTTGCATAAAAGCAGAGAGTTCACTGGCCGTCTTAAAGTAACTTTTATCAATAAAGACTCAGTCACACACAGTAACGGCCTCGTCATATATCTTCAATGCCATACTTCCTGATCGATCTTAAATCCTTCCAGGCCGTACTGTGCCATGGCTAGGGGCCACTCATCGTGGAGGCGCGGATTCGAGGCCAAGTCAGTCCATGTGTGACTTACGGCGGAGGAAATGGCACTGTGGCCGGGTTCTCTGCGGGCCCTCCTCTTGTCCTATGCAGGTATAATTCCACTTATATTCCATACTCATTAATTCACATATCACCTACGCTAAATAACTTTATGAACAAGCCGTGTGGTTAAATAACATGTTTAATACGATATTTTTAATCTACGGCACTCTTCGGCTACCCTGTCTGAGGTTTTTCCGTGCTTTTTCATCAGTTGTTAGGCAAATGTCAGGGTACAACTCGCAAAGAAGGGGCACGGCCCGCACTCCTCCCATTTAGGAGATAATTTTTACGTTATTAGTTCAACGTTAGTTTTAGTCTGACCACTCTTGGTTCGAATCCCAGAAAGCCTTCCAGCCAAAGCTGTTAACCTTTTGGCGCCGGAATTAATTTTTTAATTTTAGCACATCCTGCATATAAAATGTGAATAATACAGGAACCAAATATGTTAGAATTATGAAACAAACTGCATTTTGAAGACAAAAAAAAACGGAGAGTACATACCATGTTTAAAATATTCAGTACCTATATTTGTTGAATAAATATATAAAATGCAACTTTGGAGGTTAGCGGTGCGGTGCGACCACTATAGTTGACATTAGGCGTCAAAAGGTTAATTGTGTTTTCTATGTACTGTTTTTGTGTAAATGTGTAATGTACTACTGCCACCGGGTGTTAGCCAAATTGCAATTAACAAATACACAAAATATCAAATACATCTTTATAACACAGCTATTTTCTGTACGAATTCCATACTTCAGAAGACTGAAAAACCCCTGTATTATTTTGTATGCATGTAAAACAAACACTGCCACCGGGTGACAACCCAATTGCAGTTAATATACCTGTAAAGATTTAACAGCTTCTGGGTATTTGCAGCAAAAGAAATCAGTCAGATGTTATGAAAATGCAGGTAGAAATGGCTTAAAATAACACAACAACACAGAACGGGAAATGTTCATTACAGTTTAGGCTGCCCATTAGTGTGATCTTGTCCTTTCGAACATGAACAAGCAAGTCCATTCGACTGTGTAAGAAAGCCCATTCATACAGCGAACGGGCATTACGCCTGATACACTACGTTTAGACTACCCGTTTTATCAGGGTGACGGAGAAGTGTAGGTGCCGCCAGGCGATGAAATTGTAAAGAATGCCCGGGTTGTGAAGAGAGAGAAAAAACCAACAAGATGCAACAATCAGATGTTTATTATCAACTTCTGTCTCAACATGTTTCGGGCATAATTATGCCCATCTTCAGGAGAACAAAGACCGTGTGTTACTGCATGTGGTGTACTGCGCTGGTCTGCTGGATGTGGTTGGTAGCGGTTGTGGGGCGCTGCGTTGTAGGATGCGAGCACTGCACATGCAGTAACACACGGTCTTTGTTCTCCTGAAGATGGGCATAATGATGCCCGAAACATGTTGAGACAGAAGTTGATGATAAAAATCTGATTGTTGCATCTTGTTGGTTTTTTTTCTCTCTCTTCACAATTTGCTCACGATGCACGGTCACAGAAACCTAAAGCTTAAAAAATGCCCAGGTTGTCTTCATTTTTTTTTAACGAGAACTGTGTTAGACGGAAACTGGACATATCGCACGTGATACTAATGAACAGTACTCTAAACGGCGTGATTTGTGACCCTGAACCAAGAATTTAACAAGCTGTTTCAGGTGATTTCGTAAAACTGCGAAAAACGACTTAGTATTGTTATGTCCGTCCGTTAGTCCGTGCGCGCGGAACAAATCTGCTCCCAATGGGCGAATTTTCATGAAATAAATATTTGAGTATTTTCTCGAAAATCTTTTCGAGAAAATTCAAGTTTCGCTAAAATCTGACAGGTATAACGGTACCTCTCCGTACAGACCCATGTAATGTACCGCGGTGGCACAGTGGTTAAGGTGCTGTGCTACATGTCGGAAGGTCGCTGATTCGATCCCAGCTGGTGTCACTGGAATTTTTCATTGACATAAAATCCTTCCGATCGCACTATGGCCCTGGGGTCGACTCAGCCTCTAACAGAAATGAGTACCAGGAGCATTTCCTGGTGGTAAAGGCGGCCGGTGCGTAAGGCTGACCACCATCCTGTTCCGTTGTCTTGAAATCTGGGAACCTTAACTTCCTGGAACCCTCTGGCCCACTCCAGGCCTGTAATGGGGATGCTTTGCTTTTGCTGTACATTTATGATAGAATCTCGCTTAATTCTTCTTAGAGAGAGGAATGTTTCCGACAAAATTCGTACGGAAAGAAACAAAACACATTTTACGTTCCGTAACTTTTATTTTTTAAAAAATCTTTGTTTTCATGAGATAATGTGGAAAATATTTTAGAGCCAGACAGGCTACAGTTGCCAATATTATAAGACGCATGGGCTTTGCATGCTGGTCTATGAAGGCTACAAACACACACTGATTATATGTAATACTTATTGCTTTTCCACGGCAACAGTGGAACCGCGAATGGGATCCACTGTTAGGTTTATACGTACATTGCCCCTCATTTTGTTTTCAGTGATCCATACAGTTTACGATACGCACATGAATTTCGTGTCATTTATGTCCAGACGAAAAGGGCGACTTTCCAGCGTCGATTTTCACTAAACTTACGACCACAAACGACATTTCGTGTACTGTTCTTTACCGATCCGAATCGAACGAAAAATATAGAAAATAGAGGTAACATTTAGCGCCTTAAATAATATATTAATTTCACTTCGCCGATTTTCGAGAAATTCGCTGTTTAAATGTTTTATGTGGTGAGCCTCTGTACCAAATTTAAGCAAAATCGGTCACGAAAGATGTGAAGTGCGGGTAGAATTAATTACTCCCTAAGGAAAATATATTAGTCACAAAGCTGATATTTATGAAACTCATGCTTGCCCGACAGCGCTATGTATAGAACACCTCTGGGATTTTAATGACTGTCCGACAAATGGTTCAGTCGCTGATAAGAGATCAAGGCCATGAGCGGACAGGCAGACGGAAGAAAGCCTTCTGCACATTAGGCATCATTTTATCTTCGTAAAGTAAGCCTAAAATAAATACAAAACTTTATTCGAAAATACTGAGGGAGATATATCGCTTAGAACACCAAAATAAAAGGTTATTCGAAATGACTGTCAGGGTTTTAACAAATTGTCATACACATTACAGTTGAGATAGGATTATATTTTTTCTCTATTTAATAGAACAACACTCCAAGTTTTAGTTACATACCTTACAGGTGCTCTATATGTGTACCCTTTGTGATTCTACAAACATCAACACGATAATCGAGTTCGTTCCAAAATGACAAGTTGTCAAAACCCAAAAATAATTTCGAATAACCTTGTATTTATGAAGAAACGTCATATGGTGCAGGAAGGGTGTCGAGTGGAAGAAAAAAAAAACACGCGCGCGCGCGCACACACACACACACACACACACGCAAGCACGCACGCACACACACAAAATTCCATAAAAGACAAGATTTGTTTGCCTATCAATTTTCCAATCCGGACGATGATGGGGTTTTGAAATGAGTTCATTTCCATGATGATTACTGCATATCATCATCAGGCTCTGCCCATTATTTTGGCACGGACCAAAGCAGGCTTTAACACGAAACTCTGCAGCTCCCAACATATGATCGCTACTCCTCCTACGTTAGGCTTCACATCAAAGACACTTAACGGAACGCTCCGGAGTTGGGGACAATGCGTACAGATGCACTGAAGACAGTGGCCCGAGGGGTGAGTCTTTCGACCTGTTTATTGAGGTAAAGCCAATGACCTCTCTGAGATTCGAACCAACCACCTCCCGAATGCAAGGCTACAGCGTCGCTACTACACCAGACCCTTAAGTTAAAACTTTTTTTGCTTCCTTTTATTATACAATCAGTCCATTACGAGACTATAAGTACAACTTATGTAGTCGAACCTAATATCCTACAGTAGTTAGTACATTTCTTGCAGAGTAATATCCCAATGAATATTCTCCAGTCATATTTTTACATATCTGTGAAATTACATTTACGAAAATCTGGTTGTTATATCTGTTGGTTTGAATCTTTTCAGTCTTCTAGGCTCTTCTTCTTCAAGCAGTGTGGATGCAAGTTCGTTTTTAGTGTGTTGTTATTTTACCTCTGTACTTGATGCTGAATTTTGTAATTTCTTCTCTAATTGTTGGTGCCTTTAAGTCTGCATATATGACTTTGTTAGATTTATACCACGGAGCATTTACTATTATTCGGACGACTTTATTTTGATATCTCTGTAATATTTCAATGTTTTAATTACTAGCTGTATCCTAGAGAGGTATGCAGTATGTCCTGATTGGCTTTAGAATAATTCTGTAGATCAGTGACTTATTTTCTATTGATAGCTCCGATTTTCTTCCTAGAATTTCAGCTCGAGCTGTTTCCTTTTAACAAATACCTGAGTTCGCCACGTCAGTCTACTGTCGAGATAGATACCTAAGTATTTGGCAGCTTCTCCTTGTGGAATTTGGTTTCCATTCAGTGTGATTGTGGGACAATTTTAGTTAAAACTAGTAGTAGTATGCATAGTCTGTCAGAGATATGGTCAGCTCTGCGAGCTTCAGGAGGCACACTGTAGGAGACAACTTACACAAGAACGATGCATAAAAAAATATTTTTGTCCATTTTTTTGGCTTCTTATTTCTGTTAAACTACAGTATTTTGACGTTTTGCTAACCGTGCATCTCGGTATATTTATCTCAGTAATTAACCAACTTGATGCACAAAATTTTTGTTTTACAATAAGTTTATTTCATGCCTCTACATGTTTCTAACACCATGTGCTCATTATCAGGAGGTCAAAATAAAAAATAAATTATTGCAAAAAAACAACATTCAAATAACATATCAAATGCTCTCATTATTAAAAGTAATCTTATCACAGAATTATTTCATGTTCCAACAAAAAATCTATCAACCAGCACAGAGTATTTCTATGGGGGTCACCGATTTCCAGCCTAATTGCCGAAATATTCCTGCGGCATTATGAAGACGCGAATATAAAATATACCAGAGGCTGTGTAATGAAATTTTGATCTCCTGATGATGAGCACATGTGCTCGAAACATGTAGAGGCATGAAATAAACTTATTGTAAAACAAAAATTTTGTGTATCAAGTTGGATAATTACTGAGACAAATACAGTAGTTTAGTTTCAGCTATTTATGAGTCTCCTTCCTTTATAAAATCTTTTAAACCGCAATTCACTTTCGCCCTAATGTGCATGTAAAACTACCCGAATATTTAACATTACACATGATCCGTGCTGTACAACAAGTCGCCATATACGGTACATACCAACAACTCCACCATAATCACATACAGTGATACAAAAACATGTGCTATATCTTCTACATGTTTCGACCTTTCTCGGCCATTTTCAGGGAGGTATTCAACAAACAGGCGACCGCGGTAGCACAGTGGTTAAGGTGCTGTGCTAAAAATCGGAAGGTGGCTGGTTCGATTCCAGATAGTGTCATTGGAATTTTTCATTGACATAATCCTTCCGATCGCACTATGGGAATGGGGTCGACTCAGCCTCTAACAGACATTAGTACCAGGAGTATTTCCTGGGGGTAAAGGCGGCCGGTGCGTAAGGCTGACAACCTTAGCACCATCCTGTGCCATTGCCACGTAATCTGGGAACCTTAACTTCTTGGAACCCTCTGTGCACCTCGGGCCTGTAATGGGACTGATTTGCCTTTTTATTTTTTATTCAACAAATAATGATACTGTAATGGTTAATTATAACATAGCTGTGTAGGTAGAGTGCATTCATCCATGTTGATGGAGAAAACCACACGAGACATAGGGACATATCTCTGAAAATGGAGATGAATTTCTGTAATACATAAACCCCTATTTGTTTGTAATTCAAATAATGAGTATTACGAATACATATATATTCTAAGCAATTCTCTTTAAATTTTGTACACATTTTCGTATTTGAATTTAACCCTATTGTTGCACAAGAATATTGTTATAACTAGAAACTAACGTCTTTATTTGTTGAATACCTCCCTGAAGATGGCCGAATAAGGCCGAAACACAGCAATTTTACCACAGGTTTGTATATCATTGTACCTAATTACAGTGCGTTATTTGGTGTGTATGTCGTACCTGAATGTTATTTGTTTTTACAGGAAACTTGGGCGAGTCGAACTAGTGACATGCGCGAGTCACGCTGTGGCCACCTCTGATCCAAGACGATGAATCCTTGTGCATGACGACATAAGAGAACTGCCCCTTTGTCCAAGCATTTTCTTCAGCGAAGTAAGTCAAAAAGTTACTGGGGCGCCTATTCGAATTTTATGGCTTCTCTTGTCACGGCAAGGGCACGACATTGTAGATAACCTGAGTGTCAGCTCACCGAACGTGCGTGTCGACTAAATGGCAAAGAGACGACGCGGACGATCTCGAGTTCAAACCCGGAACAGCAGTAGTGTGCGCGCCGCGTCACCATAGCGACGCTGAGCCAATATCTCGTTAAGAAGGGAGAGAAGAGCGCAGACATTGATCATACTCGTGTGATACTCGCCGGCCGGGGTCATGTGCCGGTGACCTCGGCTTTGCTGTACTGCCTAATCCTGTTAACAGTTTATTTACGAGCACAGATACACTGAACTGCCCAAGCACGCACTGTCACTCTGTACAGGTTTTTTTTATTTCAAACTTTCGCATTGTTTTGAATGTGAACCACGTCCTATGAAGATGGAACAGACAGAGTTTTCCGAAACGTCGGAACATAAAATTCAGACGTCGAGGAATCACCCAAAGGAAAGAATACAACACTATTTACAAGAGTTCAGATTCTTAGCGATCTGATTTAACCGCTAGGACCTTGGTTCTCTTGTCGGTTCTAAGTCATACATAAGGTACACAGCTATGCGCAGAAGGGACGGTTGAAAATAATAATTAATATCAGTAATACATACAAAAATTCTTTCCCCTGTCACGAAAATACTCAAAACATATTTCAGAAACTTCTCAAATTCCTACTGCTACCGAAAATATAACAAACAGGTCAACAGTGAATATGTCAAAATGTAACAAACATGTCAACATAATTCTATGTAAAAGTGTAACAAGCATGTCAACATAGTTCTATGTCAAAGTGTAACAAGCATGTCAACATAGTTCTATGTCAAAATGTAACAAACATGTCAACAGAATTCTATGTCAAAATGTAACAAGCATGTCCACATAATTCTATGTCAAAATATAACAAACATGTCAACATAATTCTATGTCAAAATGTAACATGCATGTCAACATAATTCTATGTCAAAATGTAACAAAAATGTCAACATAATTCTATGTCAAAATGTAACATGCATGTCAACATAATTCTA
>Ga0123354_10021056_pt1 | contig 10272 bp, 6 predicted proteins | sample TergutLab28metaG_2_FD_97872 | JGI IMG/M metagenome (GOLD analysis project Ga0123354, IMG submission 97872) | Labiotermes labralis P4 segment gut microbial communities from Petit-Saut dam, French Guiana - Lab288 P4 | ecosystem: Host-associated > Arthropoda: Insects > Digestive system > Gut ...
GTTGAGCTGCCAGAGGCAATAGGTGTCGAAGCCGAAGTGGGCGGGGAGTTTGGAGTTGGCGCCGAGCTGCCATTTGCCGGCGATGCAGGTGGCGTAGCCGGCCATTTTCGCCAGGTTGCCAAAGGTTTTCTGGTCCTGGTTCATGAAGCCGAAATCGACGTAGTTTTTGTGGTTGTATTTCCCGGTCATCAGCTCGACGCGCGAAGGCGTGCAGAGCGGCTGGGCGTAGGCGTAGGTGAAGCGCACGCCGTCCTTGGCGAGGCGGTCGAAGTTCGGGGTTTTGTAAGTGCCGCCGTAGCAACCGGCGCATTCGTAGCCCATGTCGTCGACGAGGATGAAGACGATGTTGGGTTTTTTCTGTTCTCCGGCGGCGAGCGTGACTGTCGCCGCGGCGCCGAGCAGGAGCGGAACTGTCGCGAGTAATTTATTCATGGCGTGCGGATGGTTTTGTTGGTGGTGGCGGTGGTGGCGGTTGAAGATGACGAAGGCGCGGGGAAAGTTGTTTCAAGTGTTCAATCCCGATTCGCCGGATCGGCGTTTTCGATGGCCTGGCGGGCGTTGCACATCTGCTCCGCGACTTGCTCGAAGGTGCGCGCGCCGCGCGGGGTCAGCAGGCTCGCGATAACGAGAGCGGCCATGCCCGCGATGAACGACGGTATCACCGGGGTGGCCAGCAGCGCATTCCGGCTGCCCGCGGCGGCAGGGACGAACATGAGCGCGAGCGACACCGCCGGCGTGGTTATCAACGCCGCGAGCGCGCCCTGCCATGTGGCGCGTTTCCAGAAAAATCCGCCGAGGATTATCACGGCAAGGCCGCTCATCGTCACGGACAGGAATTTCACGACGAAGCCGACGATGTCGCTCGTGAACAAGCCGATGCTTGTCGCGACGACAAAGGCCGCCGCGAGCGCGAGGCGCGCGGTGAGCACCGGCCTTCTGGGAAAGCGGCCCGTGAGCAGCGGGAAGATGTGCCTGGCGAAAAACGTGCTCACGCCAATCGCGTTTGAGTTGGCCGCCGAGAACACGCCGCACACGATTGCGACAACCATCACCGCGGCAAGCCACGGCGGCAGGATGTTCATCACCAGCCACGGCAGCGCCTGGTCGGCCTTGGTCGCGGGCAGATCGGGATTAAGTTTGAACGCATACATGCCGATCACGCCGATGGACACCGAGAAGACCGCCACGATGACGCCCGCCGTCACCATCGCGGTTCGCGCGCCGCGCGTGCTCCGCGCGGTGAACATCGCCAGCCGCCTGCCCGGATCGGCGATGTCGGAGAGCACCAGCACAAGCATCAGGCCAAACACCTTCCACGCGCCGTAGGAATCCACGCCGAGCAACGACAGGCGCTCCGGCGGGATGGCTTGCGTGAGGCCGCCAAGCCCGCCGCTGTTCGCGAGCGCCGTGCAAACAAGCAGGCTGAAGCCGGCCAGCACCATTATCATTTGCAGGAAGTTTATATACACGACCGCCTTCACCCCGCCGGGAATCGAATAGCCCGCCGTGATGAGGCCGGCGAGCAGCAGGCAGGCCTGCCGCGGCAGCCCCGTGGCCGCGCCGAGCAGCGCCGCCCCGCCGAGGATTTGCACGGTCAGCCAGCACACCTGCGAAAGAAACAGCGAGATGTTGGAAAACTCCACGACGGCGCGGTTGTTGCCGTAATAACATGCGATTTCCTCGGAGAGCGTCATGAACTGGTGGCGCCTCATGCCCGCGAACAAGAGGCCGGTGATCAACGTCCCCAGCCCGATGCCGAGCGGGTAGGCGTTGCCGGCCCAGCCGTGTTGATACGCCAGGCCGGTCGCGCCGATGATGACGCCGGTGCCGATGCACATGCCCATCGCGGCGCCCACGAGGACAATCGCCGGCCTCCCGCGCCCGGCCACGAGGTAATCAGCCGGATTTTTCACGCGCAGCGTGAAATACAACGAGACGCCGAGCATCAGGACGGCGTAGATGGCGAGGCCGGTGATGATGGCGGTGTGGGTGGTCATTGGGAAAAATTAAGAATTAAGATTTAAGAATTAAGAAGTGGCCGCCTGCGGCGGCAACAACGCGGCTTCGCCGCAAAAAAGAAAAAAGGGGGAGGGAAATAGCGATTGGGCGGTTCATTTTGTTTTGCGAGCGAAGCGAGCGGACCCGGGCCGCAGGCCTCATTTCTTAATTCTTAAATCTTAATTTTTAATTTCTTCTCAGCCACCGGCGCTGTTGTATTCTTTTACGGCATCGATCATCGCCATGAAATTTTCCACCGGCGTGAGCGCCTGCACGTTGTGGATTGTGTTGAAAACAAAGCCGCCGCCCTCGCCGAGGATTTTGCAGCGCGAGAGCACTTCGTCATGCACTTGCGCCGGCGTGCCGAAGGGCAGGGTTTTTTGCGTGTCCACTCCCCCACCCCAGAAGACGATGTCTTTTCCGTAGGCTTGTTTGAGGTGCCGCGGCTCCATGCCGACGGCGGAGCATTGCACCGGATTGATAATGTCGAAGCCGGAGCGGATGATCGACGGCAGCAACGGGTCGATGCCGCCGCACGAATGCTTGAAGGTCTTCCACGTCGTGCGCGCGTGAACCCAGTCGTTTATCCGTTTGTAATAGGGGCAGTATAATTCCTCGAAGGTTTTCACCGAGCAGAATTGCGAGGTTTGCGTGCCGAAGTCGGCGCCGCACACATAAAGCACGTCGAGCGCGTCGCCCACGGTTGCATGAAAGCGCTCCAAGTTTGCGAGCGCGATTTCGCATTGTTTCGAGAAAATGGCGTGAACGTAATCCGGGCGCGACGCGACGATCATATACCACTCGGCGACGTCGCGGATGCCTTTGGGATGGGCGATTGCCGGGGCAACCACGCGCGCCACGTCGCCGAAGCCGGTGCCGCCCATGTTGGCGACGACCGCGCGTTTCGAGGCGCGCATCTCCGGCACGCGCGACTGCCAGTAGGCGAGGTCGGCGTCGGCGAGCGGCTTGTATTCCTCAAGGTTGTCCTCGGGGTTGAGGTTGTCCTCGTCGTAGGGTTGCTGGCGTGAAATCGCGTCGAAAAAATAACCGGTCGCCGGCATGTGCGCGCTGACCGGCGCCGTGGTGTCGCCCGACGGATAGACGAAAACGTCGCCGTTCGCGTCGGTGCGCGTCTTGAATGCCTCGGGCACCAAAACAACCTGTCCCCAAGGGGCGCGCCATTCGCGCCAGGGGCCTTCGTGCATGGGTGTGCCGTGGCCGGATTTGCGCGCGGTGATGCCGAGGGTGTCGATGCCGAGCGCGTCGCGCAAATCGTCGGCTATTTCGCCGAGCATCTGGTTCGGCTCGATGGCGCGCACGGGGCCGCCGCCCAGGCCGAGGCGTTCGCGCAACGCGGCCACCACGCTTACGTGGATGCCGCTCACGGAGGTGGCTCCGAAATCGACGGGCAGGCGTCCGGGACGGTGCGCCAGTGTTAGTTTTACTGTTTCACGAGAGGTCATGGTGGAATTTTGGATTTTCGATTTTGGATGTTGGATTGGGCGCTGTCGCGTCATCACTTGAGCAGCGTGAAGGCGCGGGCGATTTTGGCGCGGATGGTGTCGCCGCAGCCTTCGACGTGCAGCGTGTCGCATTCGGTGCCGAGGATGAAGGGATGCCCCGTCGCCTCCATGCGCGAGGCGAGCGCGGCGGCGAGGGCCTCGACTTTCGCGAGGGGCATCGTCTCGTCGGAATAAAATTGTTTCGAGGGCAGGTTGCCGTAGAGGACGATGTCCTTGGGCACGCGCGCGGCGTCCTCCCACAATTTGCGCGAGCCGCCCAGCGAGAGCATCGCGGGGCGCAGCGTGCAAAAAGCGTCGAGCATCGCGTCGGTGATGTCACCGCAGCAGTGGAAGAGCAAATCCGCGCCGGCGGCGGCGATTTGCGCGGCGATGGCGCGGTTGGGCGCCATCGCGAAGCGCTCGAAAATATCCGCGCCCGCGGCCATTTGTTGCGGCGAGAAATAAACCTTGTTGGCCGCCGGCTCGGCGATGAACACGGCCTTGGCGCCCGCGGCGAGTTGCAGCCCGATGGAATGGCGCACCATGATCGCGCTGATGCGCAACGCCGCATCGAGCGCGGCGACCTCCGGCTCGCTCGCCGCAGTCTCGCCCGTGCCCGCGAGAAAAACTGGCGTGATTGGATCGGCGAGCAATTTGCTGGCCAGCGAAAACGGCCCGATGCTCATGCCCACGGGCACGAGCCGCGTGTCGCGCGCGATGTGGCGTATCGCGCCGACGACGGCGGCGAGGCGCGCGGGCGCGCCGGCGCGGAGTTCCTTTTCGAAGTGGTCGATGGCGCCGTTGTCCGGCGCGGTGGTGAAATGGAATTGGTCAATCTCGCCCGGCGCGACTCCGAAGAAGGGAAGCAGCACGGACTTTTCCATTTTCAAATCCATGATCGGAAACGCGAGCGGGGTGTTGAACGCGGCGGCGGCCTCAGCGACGACTTTGCCGAGGCGCTCCCCGTCGGGGCTGATTTGCGCGTGGTCGGCGTGCTCATGGAGCACGAGGTTCGCGCCGATTGGCATGCGCAACTTTTGCGCGGCGAGCGAGAGATAGTATTCGCGGGACATGTGGGAATTTTCGATTTTGGATTTTCGATTTTGGATTGGGCGCTGCCGCGCCAGAAACGAACGGAGTCCTGAGTCCAGAGTCCTGCGTCCGTCCGCTTGCCCGGTTATTTTTCTCCGAGCAAATGCAATGCCAGGTCCACGGCGCTGCCGGCGTCGGGCGAGTAGCCGTCGGCGCCGATTTCGTTGGCGAACTCCTGCGTCACGGGCGCGCCGCCGATGACGACTTTCGTGGCGGGCAGGTTGGCATCCTTGAACAGTTTCACCGTGGCGCGCATCGCGGGCATCGTGGTGGTGAGCAGCGCGGACAGGCCGACGATGTGCGCGTTGTGCTCGCGCGCGGCGGCGAGGTATTTTTCGGGCGCGACGTTCGCGCCGAGGTCAACGACGTTTATGTTCGCGCCCTTCCACATCATGGCGACGAGGTTTTTGCCGATGTCGTGCAAGTCGCCTTGCACGGTGCCGATGATGGCGGTGTATTTGGGCTTGATGCCGGCCTTGGCGAGGAGCGGTTCGAGGAGCTTGAGCGCCTCCTTCATGGCGCGCGCGGCGATGAGCATTTCGGGGACGAAAACCTCGTTGCGCTTGAAGCGTTCGCCCACGAGGGCCATGCCGGGGACAAGCGCGTTGTCGAGTATGTCCTTGGGCGGGTTGCCGGCGTTGAGGAGTTCTTGCGTGAGGCGCGCGGTGTCGTTGCGTTTGCCCGCGGCCACGGCGTTGAGGAGTTCGTTGTGCATGTGCATGAATGTGTGAGGGTGAGGCTGGACGCGGGGCAAACAAACACGCTGTCGCGGCGTGACAACTTCCATTTTTTTAATGCGCAATAATTGCCGGCACGGGCGTTTTTGCGAACTGGCGAGGGCGGGCTTGCGGTGTGCGCGGAGGTTTGCAGTGTGCCGCGGATGCCCGACATGCAGCACGCATCCCTTCCGCGCGCCTCCGCGCAAGCGTCCCCGCGCATCGCCGTCATCGCCTGCGACGTTCTCCATGACGAGGTGGAGCATTTCGCGCGCCCGCTGCCGCATGTGACGGCTATCGAATATCTGCCGCAACTGTTGCACAACGAGCCGGCGCGCCTGCGCCGCGAATTGCAGGAGGCGATGGATCGTTGCGAGGCGCGCGCGGATGTTGATGTCATTGCGCTCGCCTACGGCCTGTGCAGCCGCGGAGTCGAGGACTTGCGGCACGAACGCTGCCCGCTCGTGATTGCGCGCGCGCACGATTGCGTGACGTTGTGGCTCGGCTCGAAGGAACGCTACGCGCGCTACGCGGAAACACACCCCGGCACCTATTGGTATACCCCCGGCTGGATAAAGACGGGCACACAACCCGGACCGGATCGCGAGAAACACATGCGCGAAAAATACTCCGCGCAATTCGACGCCGAGGATGTCGAGTTTTTGCTCGAGCAAGAACGCGCGTGGGCGGCGAATTACAATCGCGCGACTTACGTCGCCCTCGGTGAAGGCGCCGGCGAAACCGCGGCGCAACTCGACTACACGCGCCAGTGCGCCGCGTGCCTCGGCTGGACTTTCGATCATGTGCCGGGCGACGGCGCCCTGATGCGTGATTTGTTTGACGGCCCCGAAAAATGGGACGACGCGCGTTTTCTGGTCGTGCCTCCGCGCCACGGCATCCGCCTGACTGCCGACGATTCGGTGATCAAAGCCGTGCCGCTGGAGGAGAAAAAATGAGGGCGCGTGACATGATAAAAGCGCGCATCGACGGGGCGACGCACGAGCTTGCGCCGCCAAAGGGCGACGGCACGCTCGCGGAGTTTTTGGCGCGGCAGGGCTTTCCGCTCAACACGCGTTGCGGCGGGCGTGGATTGTGCAACGGGTGCGAGGTTCTGCTCTCAAATTCCGTCTCCGTGAAAGCATGCGATTTTCCGCTGGCGCGACTCGCGCAGGCAGGGGCGGTTGACGAAATTACGGTTCCCCAACGCTCGCTGCTCAGGCAACAGCCGTCCGTCGTGGACGATTTCCGCGTCAACATCCCGATGGCGCGCGACCCGATTGAGCCGGATGCGCGCCTCGGCGCGGCCGTTGACATCGGCACGACGACCGTGGCGGTGTTGCTGTGCGACTTGGAAAACGGAAAAATGCTCGCTCGCGCCTCGGCGTTCAACGCGCAGATGCGCCACGGCGAGGACGTGGTCACGCGCATCGAGTTTTGCCGCGCGGGCGGGACGGCGGCGGTGCGCGAATTGCAGCGCGCCATCGCGGGCGGCACAATCCAGCCGCTGCTCGACGAGGTGTGCGCAAAGGCGGGCGTGGCGCGCGAGGACATCGGCGTGGCCGTCGTCGCCGGCAACACGACGATGCAACACCTGCTCGCCGGCGAAAATCCCGCGCCGCTGGGCGCGCATCCCTTCACCCCGGTGTTTCTGGAAACGCGGACTTATTCGGCGCGCGACGTGGGTCTGGAGTTTGGAAAAAAATCCGGCGGCGACGCGCGCGTGCATTTGCTGCCCGGGTTGTCCTCGTATGTGGGCGCGGACATCGCGGCGGGGCTGGTGGCCACGGGAATGATTTACGACGAAGGCCCGTCCCTGCTCGTCGACGTGGGCACGAACGGCGAAATCGTCGCGAAAGCGGGCGGGCGCCTCGCCGGTTGCGCGACGGCGGCGGGGCCGGCGTTCGAGGGCGCGGGCCTCTCGTGCGGGACGCGCGCGGTGCGCGGCGCGGTCGAGCGCGTGCGCCTCGGCGCGAATCCGTTTGAGGCGCGCCTCGACATCATCGGCGGCGCGGCGCCGCAGCCAACCGGACTGTGTGGCTCGGCGTATGTGGACTTTCTGTGGGAGGCGCGAAGCGCGGGCTTGCTGACTGGCAGCGGGCGCTTCGTCGCGCCGGAAAAACTGCCCGCGGGCGCGCATGTCGAGACGGACACGCACGGCGGCAAAAAATTACACCTCGGTCCCGGCTCCGCCCCGCTGTGGATTTCGGAGCAGGACATCGCGCGGCTTTTGCAGGCGAAGGCGGCGATTGGCGCGGGGATGCAGACATTGCTCGGCGTGCTCGGCATCGCGCCGCGCGACGTGCGGCGCGTTTATCTCGCCGGCGGTTTCGGGATGCACCTGTCGCTGAAGCATGCGATTGGGTGCGGACTGCTGCCGGGGTTTGAGCCGGAGCAGATTCAAGTCGTGGGCAACACTTCGCTCGGCGGCGCGTTTCTTGCAATGAACGACCGCTCGCTTCTCGACGAGATGCAGTCCCTGCGAGCGCGCTTCGAGCCGGTCGAGCTGAACTTGCAGCCAGATTTTGAGGACGCGTTCATCGACAACCTCGCGCTGCCGTGAGCGACCATTTTTTTAATTCGCAATAATTACCCGGCGGGCGTTTTTGCGCATCCGCGCGGGGCGGGCTTGCGGCGCGCGCGCGCGTCTGCATGTCATGGCTCGTCCCTCTTTCCATTCCACCCATCCCACGCTCCGCGCTCATCCCTCATCCAAATCACTACAACATGAACAAGCATCGCCTCCCCGCCTTTTCACTCGCGCTCGCGCTTTTATTGACCATTGTGTCCGCCGTGGCGCGGGCGCAGACAAACGTCACCGTCGTTCTGCCGGACGACTCCGCTTCCGTCGAAAAAATCGCAGCCGAGGAACTGGCTTCCCATCTGCGCATCCTCTATCCGCAAACGGCCTTCGACACCAGCTCGGCCTCCGCATCATCCTCCGGCGCGACAATCTATATGGGAACCGCCGGCTCCCTGCCTGCGCGCTTCGCTTCCCAAGTCAAAAGCGATCTGACAACGCCGGACAGCTATGCCATCAAGGTCATCGACGAAAACACGGCGGTCATCGCAGGCTCGAATCCGCGCGCGGTTTTGTATGCGGTCTACGCGCTGCTCGAAAAGCTGGGTTTCGGTTTTTATATTTCCTACTCGACGGAGCCAGCGCCCGCTTCGACGCCGTTTTCGTTTTCGGGCTGGGAACTTCGTGACGCGCCGGTGGTCGGGGAGCGCGCTGTATTAAACTGGTATAATTTTCTGAGCGGTTGCTCCACATGGAATCTCGAAGACTGGCAGCATTGGATTACGCAGGCTTCGCGGATGCGTTTCAATACCATCATGGTTCATGCCTACGGCAACAATCCCGTTTTCAACTTCTCCCACAATGGCCAGACCATGCCGACCGGCTACCTCAACAACACGAAAATCGGGCGCGACAACGGCACCGAGCACGTCCTCGATGTGCGCAAGATTGTCGGCGCCGGCGACCTCTTCACAAAGCCAGTTTTCGGCGCAGACATCAGCCTCGATATTGCGCCCGACAGCGAGCGCGTGCAGGCGGCGGTGAACCTGATGCAGAAGGTGTTTAAGTTCGCCGCCGACCGCGGCATGGGAATCTCGTTCGGAATCGACGGGGACACCGAAACGGACAATCCGCAAAACATCATTGCCACGCTTCCGGCCTCCGCGCGTTTCACCGCCAGCGGCGCCCAGCTTGCCAACCCTGACACTCCCGAAGGCTACGCCTACTACCGCGCCCAAATCGAACACCTGATGACTATCTATCCCGAAGTCACGCAAGTGGCCATCTGGTTCCGCGGCCAGGTCAAGGGCAAGTTTTCGAGTCCTTGGAGACTCATCCAACCGAAGGAGTTTCCCGACGATTGGGCTAAAGAATATAAAGCGGCTCTCGAAAAAAATCCCGCCATGCGCCGCGATCCCGAAGCGCCCAGCATGTTCGCGCTCGGCAAAATGGCCGCCGCCTATCGCAAGGCGCTCGACGAAACCGGACACCCCGGCGTCACCGTGGCCGCCGGAACATGGAGGTTTGATTATATGAACGCCGCCGACGCCTTCATGCCCGCGGGCGTGGAACTCATACCGCTCGACTACAGTCATGAATTTCTTAGCGACCCCATTCAAAAAAACCTTCGGGAAGTCGGCAAGCGCCGCCCCGTCACACCCGTTGTTTGGGTGCAGCACGATGATTGCATGTATGCCGGCCGCTCGTATACTCCATACGCTGGTTTCGGCTCCGCCCTGAGCCAGGGCAACAACTCCGGTTTCGCGATCATCCACTGGATGACGCGCCCGCACGATTTATATTTCAAGAACACCTGCGACCAGACGTGGGCATCCACCTTGAACGAAACGCTCGACGCCACCGCCTCGAAAATGGCCGCGAACACCTTCGGCGCCGGCGCGCGCGCTCCGGGCAGTCGCTACCTGCTCGACTGGATATACGACGCCCCCGCCTTTGGCGAGGAAACCACCGACAAGACATTTTATAATCAGACAGTCGACGCCGAAAGAGCCGGCAACGCGGCGATTGGCTCCGCCCGCCGCCTGGCCCTGCTTGCCGATATAAAGCCCCTGGCGAAAACCCAATCAGAGCGCGACTGGGTCGAATACTACGAGAACTGGGAACATTATGCCCAAGGCGTGCTAAACGCGCAATCGGCCTTGCAGGATTCATACGATGCGCAGGAAGCCGGCGACATCGAGCAAGCGCGAAAAGCCATCGAACGCGCCGATCCGGTGAGCGCGCTCGAAGCCTTCGGACGCGCCGCCCGCCTCGGCCCAATCAACCGCGGCGAAAAAGGTCTCCTTATCAGCCTGAACCTGCGATGGCTCCCGTATTTCAAGGCGCAACGCGTCGCGCTCGGCATGGACCCGCTCGTGGTGAAATTCGCGCCCACCTACAACGACGCGCTCTCGAAAGCCCCCGGCCACTACACCTTCGACTTCGA
>Ga0123354_10021058_pt1 | contig 10271 bp, 12 predicted proteins | sample TergutLab28metaG_2_FD_97872 | JGI IMG/M metagenome (GOLD analysis project Ga0123354, IMG submission 97872) | Labiotermes labralis P4 segment gut microbial communities from Petit-Saut dam, French Guiana - Lab288 P4 | ecosystem: Host-associated > Arthropoda: Insects > Digestive system > Gut ...
AGAATCTCCACACATTTGGAAGAGCAGAGCTTACTACCAGCAGAGCAAAAAGGATGTCACCCTGGAAGTAAAGGTTGCAAGGATCAGTTAATGATATCAAAGATAATATGTGAGGACTGCAGGAGAAGATAAAAGAACTTAAGTATGGCCTGGATTGATTACCAGAATTCATTTGATAGCGTTCCAAATAGCTGGGTGGAAATGTCAATAGAATTTGTAGGAATAAACAGAATATTTGTTAGTTTATTAAAGCATCTATGGAGAAATGGAATAAGAACTTTAAAAAAAAAAAAGGAAGTAATGCAGTCACAACCCATTCAGATAGGAAAGGAATATTCCAGGGGGACTCTTTTACGGCATTATACTTTTGACTTGAGTTAATTCCATTAAAATCAAGAAGAACAAATCCGATTTTGGGTATCATGTACAAGGAATGGAGAGGAAAATAATTCAACTTTTACATATGGATGACCTGAAACTGTTAGGTAGAAATGAAAAAGATTTGGAGAAATAAATGGAAATGTGCAAACTATTAGTTAAGTATTGAATATCAATTTTGGGTTAGAAAAATATGCGAGAATATGTTTAAAAAATTTAGTGTCCAAAAAAAATGCGTGTAGGAAGCACATTTGACAATGACATGAAAACCTGTACCCGAGGAAAACATATAAGTATTTAGGTATAGAATGGTGTTTTGATATACAGCATAAGTTAGAGAAAGAAAAGCTGGAGATGGAATACTTGAGGAAATTGGGTTTAGTTTTGTGTACAGAATGAAGTGCTAAGTATAAAATCCAAGCAATTGGAAAATTGGCAGTACCAGTACTTAGATAAAATTTTGGAAACGTTAAATCGCACCAAGAAGAACTGCTAATACTAGAAAGGGAAACAAGCAAACTACAAACAATTCATGGACAGAATCACCCAAAAGCAGATGTAGATCGCTTGTATGTATCTAGAGAACAGGGAGGAAGTTGCTTGATGCAGTTAGAATCAGTCCACGCAGTATAAATTACAGAATTGGCGGAATATGTAGATACGAAGGAAGGCACATAATACAGATTGTCAGAACACACCAACACAGCGCCGACTCAGTAGTGTCACAGAGAGCTAGACGCCTGAAGACAGAATTACAGAAAGAAATAAGAAAATTATAGGACAGTATAGCGAAGAAAACGAAAGAAAGATGGCAAGGTAAGAGGATGCTTGGACAATTCCCACGTAACTTAGACGTAAAGCTGGTGGACATTGAACAATCATATCGCTGGCTAAAATCTGGTGACATCAAGGGAGAAACAGAAAGTAAAATAATGGCAGCTCAAGACCAAGCAATTAGAATAAACAATATTTAAGAATAAAATTTGAAGCAAGAATTTGAGACTGAATGCCGGTTATGTAAGCAAAAAGAAGAACCTATTCACCACTTAACTTCGGGATGTCCCATTTAGCAAAGAACGAATATTTAATGAGACACGATAAAGTTTGTACACATTTGCACTACTCAATATGTAAAGCGTTAGGCATTGAAAATAGAGACAATTTGTATACACACATGCCTAAGCCAGTGTGGGAAGAGAGAAATGTTACAGTGTTGTGGAATCAAGCAGTACGTACAGACAGAGAAGTTACAGCAAATAGGACAGGTGTAATAATTAAAATTTTTTAACATACACACTGGTAGATGTGGCAATACCCGCAGACAGAAAAGTTTTGCAAAAAGTAGCGGAAAAACAATTTAAAATAAAAGAGGTTTTGTATAGAGGTACAACGAATGTGGAACATGAACTGTACGATTGTACCAGTAATAATTTATGCCAGTAGAATAGTAACTAGAAGTTTAAAGATTTATTTGGAAACTATACTAGGAAAACACTCGAAAGATTCACTAAAAAGCACCTATACTTGGAACATCACACATAATACAGAAAGTACTGCAATGTGAAGTTTCACTCCTGAGCGACGGGATCAGCATTGTTTCAAGAGAATTACCAGGAAGAAATGACTGTGAAAGGAGACATACATATTGTATAATAATATTAATAAAATTGATATTAATTATAAGAGCTCAATGGTTATGAGATTGGTAGTACTTGTGTAAAGGTTTGAAATTGCACTGCTCCTCTCCAGCCCAGGTGTATTTCAGTGTAAATTGGGGCACCAGCCACTCACATTCCTCCAAAAAAGCCCGTTGGTACGTTGTGAGTAACTACATCTGAACAGAGGTGAGCCTGTTTAAACGGAACACGGAGGATCTAGAGGACTAAATCTCTAGAAAAAATCTCCAAGTCCAAGGTGTACATTACCGTTCCGAGAGACTAAATGTGCATCTGCGTTAGAGATTAATACCGAGAACGGTGAACTCTGATAAGAGTCGAACATCGGTTTTAAGCAGTCTTAGAACTGCTGTTGGGGCTATATTGCAGTGGAGAGAAGACATTCCTAGCTACTCGTGTGACAGCGATGAAGTTTAAAAAAAAATTTAATACACAAATAGGAAGAAGGGCATGTAGAGTTCCACTGACAGCACTGAAAAATTTGGCAACCGGAACGAGGAAACTCAACACGGAACATCTCAATGTCCATCTCACATCGGAAACGATCAAGAAAATGAATAGGTACTGACCAAAAAATGCATTGGAACGAGAAGAGAAGAAGGAAATAGTGTGGTGATTAACATACATTAAAGAAATTATATTAAGGCAGAACTACAAGTAAGTATATAAACTATGAAGAGAGAGGAAACCAGTGGCGAGAATTAATCTGGATACTCAGGCGTTGTTGAACCAGAAGAACTCTATTTTAAAAGCTCAGAAATTAACGGTTGTTGAAATTGATTAAATAAGAGAAATTATTAGATTTCAAATAGGAGAGGACACAGAAGATTACACAAACGAGGTGAATAGCGACAGAATGGATGCAAATGGTATAGAATACCAGAAGAGAGAAAAAAAGAAAATGAAAACAATTACTTTGGTGAAGAACAGATTAATACAAACCCAAGGTTCGAAGGAGAGCAGCACACAGTTCAGAATGAACCTAAGGAAGACCTTCAAATAATGCGGCATAAGCTTAGGCTCCTACAAATATCTGAAAGGGATAAGATGCCAAGATAAAGAACAAAGAGTAATTTGCTACAGATTCAAGAAGAAATAAATGGGGTAATTGAAGAACTTTTAAAAGAGGATGAAATGTATATAACAGATAAAAAAAATCATGATTTACGTTGCAACCATAATTGTGACACAAACTTTGAATGTGCCTAATAAAGAAGCAAAAATACAAGATAATTTAGGTTTTGGAAAATAAGATTGCAGAAACAGGAGAGCAGCTGGAGAAATGAGCTATCAATATTAGCTGAAACTGGAATAGGCTTTGATAATATAAAGCTTAATAGGAAAAGAGCAAAATTTTCAAATTTATAGAGTGACAAATGTTAGGGATATTGCACAGTGGACAGAAACTTTGAAGATTTAAGTGCAAGCAAATTCCCAAAAAAATAGAAAGTATGAAAAAAGGAAATACAGAATATACAGAATAATTTTTTAGAAGACAATAAAAAATTTCAGAGAAACTTGTGCCTAAGGTTACAGAGGCCAGAGAAACTCCCTCTTTGGCAGAAAGAGAGATTTACTGGAAGTCACCTTGGGGAGAAGAAGCAAAGAAAAATGAAAGTGCAGAATATTTAAAAGGGAACAGGAAAGGTAAGTTAGTCATATGGGTTGGATGCCTATACAGATTAGGGAAATGACTTCATATTTGTCTAAAACGCACAAGTGGAAATCTCCAGGAAATGATCAAATACAAAATTACTGGCTTAAAGCTTTCCCAGCTATTCACAGGTATATTACAAAGAAATTAAATGCTATAATAGAGGAACCGGAGAAAACACCCTACTGGCTGACAGCAGGAATAAGTTACTTGATACCAAAATCAGGAGAGAGCAAGGACGTCAGACATTACCGACCTATCACATGCTTAAGGACATTGTACAAATCCTTAGCTAACAGAATATCCACACAATTGGAAGAACAGAGCTTACTACAGGCAGAGCAAAATGGATGTCACCTAGGAAGGAAATGTTGGAAGGGTCTGTTAATGATATCAAAGAGAATATATGAGGAATGCAGGAGAAGAAACAGGAAATTAATTATAGCCTGGATTGATTACCAGAAATCATTTGCTAGCGTTCCACATAGCTGGATGGAAAAGTCAATAGAATTGGTAGAAATGAACAGTAAAATTTTTAGATTTTGTGAACTGTCTATGGAGAAATAGAAAAGAAGGATTTAATTAAAAACGAATAAGGAAATAATGCAGTCACAACCTATTCAGGTACGAAGTCGAATATTCCATGGGGACGCTTTTCCGTCGATATTCTTTCTCATTGTAATAATTCCACTAACAAACGCGTTGAATAGAGCTGATTGTGTGTAACAAGGCCATGGTACTGAGAGGAAAGAAGGTAACAATTCTATATAGATGATCTGAAAATGGTAGGAAGAAAAGAAATAAGTTGGAGAACGAAATTAAATTTGTGCAAACAATTAGTAAAGATATGAATATGAATTTTGGTTTAGAAAAATGTGCAAGAATATGCTTAAAAACAGGTAGTGCTCATAGCAAAATGGATGTAGGAAGCACATTTGACAATGGTATTAAAGAACTGGACCCTAGAAAAGCATATGTGTATTTAAGTATAGTTGAGAGTGTTGGAGAGCATATGTATGAGAAAGAAAAGGTGAAGAAGAAGAACTAGAACGCAAAACAATGAAACTACTAACCATTCATGGACAGCATCACCCAAAAGCTCATTTACATCGCTTGTATGTCGCTAGAAAACAGGGAGGAAGAATTTGATGATTTTAGAATTCGCCCACGCAGAAGAAACTACAAAATATGCGGAATACGTAGATAGGAAGGAAGACCCACTAATACAGGTTTTCAGAACACACCAACACAACACCGACTCAGTAGTATCACAGAGAGCTAGACGCCTGAAGACAGAAGTACAGAAAGAAATGAGAAATCTAAAGGACAGTATGGCGGGGAAAAGGAAAGGAAAATGACAAGGCAAGAGGATTAATGGACAATTCCCACGTAAATTAGACGAAACGCTGGTGGACATTGAACAGTCATATCGCAGTCTAAAATATGCTGACATCAAGTGAGAAATAGAATGTAAAATAGTGGCAGCCCAAGACCAAGCAATTAGTAGAAAATATATTGAGAATAAAATTTTGAAAAAGAAATTGAGAATAAATGCAGCTTATGTAAGCAACATGAAGAAACTATTCACCACTTAACTTCGGGATGTTCCATTTTAGCAAAGAACGAATATTTATTGGGACATGATAATATTTGTACACATTTGCACTAGTCAATATGCAAACCTAATGTATTGAAAATACGGACAAATGGTACACACACATGCCCAATAGAGTGTGTGAAGAGGGAAATGTTACAGTGTTCTGGAATCAAGCAGTACGTGCAGACAGAGAAGTTAGAGCAAATAGGCCAGATATACTAATTAAAACAAAAAAGAGAAAACATGTACACTGATAGAATTAGCAATACTCGCAGACAGAATTTTTGTGCAAAAGAAGCGGAAAAAAGTAAAAGTACAAGAGTTTGTGTCCAGAGATTAAACGAATTTGGAACCTGAAATTTACGATTGTACCTGAAATAATTGGAGCCACTGGAATAGTAACGAAAATAATAAAGTAAAATTTCAGATCTATACCAGGAAAACACTCAATGGATTCACTAAAACACAGCTATACTTGGAATATCACACATAATACGGAAAGTACTGCAAAGTGAAACTTGAAGCGTGGGTGGTGGAAATCACCTCTGGTTCAAAATAATTACCAGGATGAAATTCCTCTGACAGGAGACATTCATAATGTATAATAATAAGAGTAATAAATATGAGTGATTTAGTACATTTGTAAAGGGTTGACCCTGCACTGATCCTCACCATCCCAGGTGTACAACTTACTGTACCAGCTACTTACATCCCTGCATAAAATACCGTTACTGCGTAGTGAGTAACTGCATCCGAACAGAGGTGAGCCTGTTTAAACGGAACACGGCGGTTCTAGAAAATTAACCCTCGAGAAAAAATCACCTAGTCCAAGGTGTACAATACCGTTCCGAGAGACCAAGTGTGCGTCTGCGGTGGTGAGGATGATACCGAGGACGGTGAACTCTGAGAAGTGGTGAGCCTCAGATTCAAGCAGCCTTACTTCGGCAGGCGGAGATATACTGCAGTGGACAGAAGACATTCCTAGCTACTCGTGTGACAGCGATGAAGATTAGAAAACAAAATTTTATTACACAACCAGGAAAAAGGAAAGAAGAGAGGTCCTCTGACAGCACTGAAGAGTATGTCATCCGGAACGAGGACACTCACACGGACCATCTCAAATTCCACCTCACATTAGAAACGGGCAAGAAAATTGAAAGGAACTGAACAAACGAATCCGAGGGGAACGAGAGTAGTTCAAGAATGTGGTGTGGTGTTTGACATACATAAAAGAAATGATATGAAGGCCGAACTACAAGGAGGTATTTAAATTATGGAGAGAGAGGAATCTACTGGCGAGAATTTATCTGGAAGCAAAGACATTGTTGAACTAGAAGAAATATATTTTAAAAGCTCAGGTTGTTGAAATTGACGAGGTAAGAGAAAATATTAGACTTCAAATAGGAGAAGCCACGGAAGATTACACAAACGAGGTGAATAGAGACAGCACGGATGCAAATAGTATAGAATACCACAAGTGAGATAAAATAAAATGAAAACACTGAATGTGGTGAAGGACAGATTAATAAACACACAAGCGCCGAAGGAGAACAACACACAGTTAAGAATGAACCAAAGGAAGACCTTCAAATAATGTGCCATAAGGTGAGGCTCCTAAAATATCTGAAAGGGAGAAGATGCCAATTTTAATAACAAAGAGTAATTTGCTACAGATTCAAGAAGAACTTTTAGAAGAGGATGAAATTAATATAACAGATATAAAAAACCTGATATACGCTGCAGCCATAATTAGGAAAAACAACAAGAATTTTCAAATATATAGAGTGAAAATATTAGGGATTTTGCACAGTTGACCGAAACTTTGAAGAGGTAATTGCAAGCAAAAGCCCAAAATATTAGAAAGTATGAAAAAACTATACCCAGTTCGGTTAGAATAAGTTGTTTAAGGAGAACAATAAAAAATTTACAGAAACTTGGACATGAAGTTCATAGAGACCAGAGAAGCTCCATCTATGGCAGGAAAAGTGATTTCCTGGAAATCACTATGGGGATAAGAAGGACAGCAAAATAAAAAGCAGAATGATGAAGAGCGGAAGAGGAAAGTTAGGTTGGTCATATTAGTTGGATGCCTATATAGATTACGGAAATTATTTCATGTTTGTCTAAAGCTCACAATTGGAAATCTCCAGGAAATGATCAAATACAAATTTACTGGCTTAAAGCTTTCCAAGCTACTCACAGGCATATTACAAAAAAATTCCATGCTATAATAGAGGAACCGGAGAATACACCTGAATGGATGACCGCAGGAATATCTTACATGATATGGAAATCAGGAGAGAGCAATTTAGTCAGAAAATACCGACCTATCGCATGCTTAACAAACATGTACGAAACCCAAACAGGAATAATCGCTAAAAGAATCTCCACACATTTGGAAGAGCAGAGCTCTCTACCAGCTGAGCAAAAATGATTTCACACTGGAAGTAAAGTTTGCAAGAATCAGTTAATGATATAAATGAAAATATATGAGGACTGCAGGGGAAGAAACTGCATCTTAAGTATAGCCTTGATTGATTACCAGAGAGCATTTGATAGCGTTCCACATAGCTGGGTGGTAATGTCAATAGGTTTGGTAGGAGTGAAGTGTAAATTTGTTAGATTTTGTAAATTGTCAATGGATAAATGGAACACAAGTCTTATTTTAAAAACCAAACAGGAAGTAATGCATTCAAACCCATTCTGTTAGGAAGAGGAATATTCCAGTGGGACTCTCTTTCAGCAATAAATTTTGCTTTGCATTAATTCCATTAACAAACCTCTTAAACAGAGCTGATATTGTGTATCAAGTACATGGAACTGAGAGGAAAATAAGTTAACTATTGTATATGAATGACCTGAAGTTGTTGGATAGAAATGAAAATGAGTTGGAGAACAAAATGTAAATTGTGCAAACAATTAGTAAAAATATGAATATGAATTTTGGTTCAGGAAAATGTGCCAGAAGATGTTTAAATAGAGGCTGTGTTCAAAGCAAAATTCATGTAGGAAGCACATTTCACAATGATATTAAGAAACTGAACACGAGAAAACTTATAAGTATTTAGGTATTGAGAAGAATTCTGATATACAGGATAATAACGAGAAAGAAAAGCTGAAGAAGGAATACTTGAGGAGATTGAGGCTAGTTTTCTTTCGGAATTAAGTGCAAAGGTGTAATCCAAGTAATTGGATCGTCGGCAGTTCCAGTATTTAGATATAGTTTTGGAATCGTTAACAGGCACCAAGAAGAACTGCAAAAACTAGAACGGAAAACAAGGAAACTACTAGCCATTCATGGACTGCATCACACAAAAGCAGGTTTAGATTGTTTCAATGTTCCTAAAACACCGGGAGGAAGTCGTTTGATGCAGTTAGTAACAGCCCACTCAGTTCAAATTACATAGTTGACAGAATATATAGATAGGGAGGAAGAGCCACTAATAAGGTTGTCACAGCACACCAACACAACACCGACTCAGTATTGTTACAGAGAGCTAGACGTCTGAAGACAGAAATACAGAAAGAAACGAGAAGAGTACTTTATTTGAAACATTAAATTAATACGGAAAGTACTGAATTGTGAAGCTCGAAGCCTGAGCGGTGGTAATCACCGTTGGTTTAAGATATGTACCAGGAAGAAATGCCTGTGACAGGAAACATACTATGGTAAAATAATGATAAAGTGTATGGGAGATGAATTACCTTTGGAAGGGTTTGACATTGCACTGTTCCAAATTAACCCGGGTGTGAAGCAGTACAACTTGAGGCACCAGACACTCACATCCCTGCAAAAAGACCGTCTGTGCGTAGTGAGTAATTACTTCCGGCAAGAGGTGAGGCTGTTTAAACGGATCACGGAGTATCTAAAAGAGTAATCTTCGAAAAAAATATTCCCTTAGACCAAGGTGTTGTGTTGGTTTTGTACTTATGTTACCTCTGGTGTCTATTTGTCTTATTTTAGTTTGTAAGAAAATATTAAACAACAATATAGAATCAGAATCAAATTCTCCTCTTAAACTACTGATATGAAAATTATCAATCTTTCCATTAACTCTTTCAACTACTGCTCGTGTGTTTTGCACTGTCATCTTGATTAGTTACATCAATTTGCTTGGGAATTCTATTGGTATCATATTCTCTATTATTTTGATTCTATAAACACAAAACGAATTTTTAATGGAATTATTTTAAACTAACTGCGTATAATAAACTTAAACAAATTGAATTTCACACGAGCATAAAATTCAAAGGAAATTGTAGGCCCTAATTATGGAATAGGTTAGAAATGAAACAAAATAAAAAAGAGTAAATAATGGTCACTGAAATTGTTAGAAGACTTTAAGGAAACAAAATGCAAATCACTTATCACTACCTGGCCAAAAAACATTTCAAACATATAATGGTGACCAATAAACATGATACACTACATAACAGATACCAAATCATTATAAAAAAATTAAAAAAATATCCAAAACTATAATTCAACAATACTAAAAACTAAGAAATGCAAAATAAATGCAGTAAGAGATAGAAAAACCCTGAGAGAGAAGGTTGATAATTTTATACAGAATATTAATATTAAAAAAAAACTAAACAAAGAACCACCTGATAAATTGAAAAATACAAATCGAAAAAACAATCGAAAACGCAAATGAATAGCTAAACGATCATACAAAAATCTAACAAAACTAAAACCGATAGCTCCAAAACTTAATATATTACCATAAACACACAAGGAAAACGAAACAATTCGAAAGGTAATAAACAAAACACAAGCCCATCATAAATATATCGAAGCACTTATACACAAAATTCTTAAATTATTTTGGCCAACAACACTTTTATAATACGGAAAATCACAAATTATTTTAGAAGTAATAAAAAGAATGTAAATGAATAAACAAATAAGAATATTCGACATTGACATGAATGACTTCTATGTCAAATTACAAATACATAATAT
>Ga0123354_10021059_pt1 | contig 10271 bp, 3 predicted proteins | sample TergutLab28metaG_2_FD_97872 | JGI IMG/M metagenome (GOLD analysis project Ga0123354, IMG submission 97872) | Labiotermes labralis P4 segment gut microbial communities from Petit-Saut dam, French Guiana - Lab288 P4 | ecosystem: Host-associated > Arthropoda: Insects > Digestive system > Gut ...
ACCAAGTCGAACCAGCGTTTTCCTTCAAAAGCAAATTCCCGCTGGCGTTCGTCCAACAAGGCTGTTTTTAACCCCTCTGCAGTTGAATAATTTTCAAAAAGTAGTGAATCCTGATTAAATGTTGCTCGAGTATATGTACGGTTAATTAAAGTCAATATCGGCTTTAGTTGCTCAGGCGTGGTCGGATTTTGTTCTAATTCGGCTTCGGCTTTCATAAGATAAATATCGGGAAGCCGGTAAAAAACCCAGTTTGCCGTACTGTTTGATCCTCTGTATAGATAAGAGCCAGTCGCTCTGTTTGCAAAATCCGTGACAGGATTCATCCCTTCGTACTTGAAAATTGGAGAACCACCTTCTGATTTCTCCATAAAATACAATCCACGATAATCAACAAATTCTTGGTATTTTCCAGCCAATGTACTGGATACATTGAAATGCGACCGGATATTCAAAGTGCCATTTCCAAATAAATTCCGCGTCGAGGTGTTAGCCTGTCCCGGAATGCTGAAGTTTAATTCAAAAATACTTTCTGTTGAATTACCCGTGTAAAACAGATTTTTGAACCATTGGAAATTTTCGCTGTTTTCCAATATAAGAACTCCCGCGTTGAGCGGATCGTTCAGCAGACGATCGCAAGTCTGATCACATTCGGAATAGCGGGCGTCCCAAAGATAAATATCAGCCAATAAAGCCCGTACTGCATTCTTTGTAATCCGACCTTTGCTTTCAGGAACACTACTCCATAATGACCGAGCATAATCTTCCGCTACAGTCAAATCAGCAATAAGTCGGTTGATAATTTCTTTTTCACTACTTTGTGGCAGATTGAAATTCTGTCCGGAGGTTTCACTGGCTTCTTCCACCCAAGGGACATCGCCGAAAGTACGTATCAGGTAAAAATAACAAAGCGCTCGGATAGTCATAGCTTCTGCCTGATATGACTTCAATTCGTCATCCCTGAAATTAACATCGATTTCATATACTTTCGGGGCTTTTCCCAATACTAGATTACAGATATTGATTACTTTATAAAAATCGGTCCATGAACAAATACTATTGGTTGCCAATATGTTGAAATCCACAAGACGACCCTCGTCCACACTAATATTGGAGCCTTTCGCCACATTGTCCGACCGGATTTCACCCCATTGTATAACCCTGTCCATGAAGGCAGGAGCGGTCATAAAACGATAAGACGATAATATGACGCTTTCAACATCATATTTGCTGTTCCAATACTTATCTTCCACGATGTCGTCTTCCGGATAAATGCTTAACCATTTGTTGAAACAGGAAGTTAACAGAATGGATAAGAGAAAAACGATTGGTGCCATTTGAATTATTTTTTTCATTTTTACAAATATTAATTATGATGATTAAAAATTCACTGATAAACCCAGCAGCCAATCTTTTGAACGGGGCGTTTTTGATTTATCTTCTACAACATTGAATCCACCGACACCTACTTCAGGATCTACTCCCGAATATTTAGTAAGGATAAACAAATTATTAGCCGTCAGGAAGACATTTCCGGATACGGCTCCCATTTTCTTCATGATTTTCGACGGTACATTGTATTGGAACGTAGTGTAATTCAGACGTACAAAAGAGCCGTCTTCAACATACCTGTCGCTACCCAGCCAGTTATAACCTTCCTGATAAACTGCACGAGGCACTTGAGAGATGTCGCCTTCTTTCCGCCAACGCCAGTTAGTGGTTGTAGTCTGGTTGTCGTTTCCATACATATTTTCGGCTTCCATTCTGGCGCGGTTGATAATCTTATTTCCATAACGAAAATTAAATGAGAGTTTCAACGTAAAAGCATCGTAACGAGCCGTAAATCCAAACCCTCCGTTAATTTTCGGATTACAGTTGCCTAAGTAAACAATGTCGTTTTCATCAATCGATCCGTCATGATTAATATCTTCGTAAATGGCATCTCCGCCTTTGAATGCATAATGCGTATTGTTATAACGATAGTACATTTGTTTGGGGTTGCCGTAGTAATCATATATGACATTTCCGTTCACGTCGTGGGCTACCGGTGCATTGTCGCGCACTCCTTCGCTATAATTCTCATAGCTGTATTCATAAACGCCTTTGTAGCGAAATCCGTAGATGGAACCGTAAGAGTTGTGTAATTGCAAACGGGTCAAATACTTGCCATTATCAATAACCGACCCGGGCTCATTATAGCTTTGCAAAATGGCAGGATCCATATCCACAATTACATTGATGTTGTTATTCAGATTCAAATAGGCATCCAAGGTGAATTTACCGGTTTTGATAAACCGGTTAGCTGCAGCTTCCACTTCCCAACCGTCATTTTTAATGCTTCCGATATTTTTCCTGTCTAATGTTGTAAATCCGGATGAACTTGGAATAGCTACATCTTTTTGCAAGAGGTCGCTTGACATTCTGCGATACAAATTGAAATTGCCTGTAAATTTGCCGCTAAGAAATTCAATGTCCACCCCCAAATTGGTTTCTTTCACTTTTTCCCAACGAAGGTCAGCTAAAGGAATATTACCGGGGTATATATTCGGATTGCCCATATATCCTGTTCCATCCGGAACATACCGACTGTAATATAAATAATTGGCGCCCGGCGCATTTCCAGCCACACCCCAACTCGGTCGGAATGCAAACAGGGTTAACCAATTAGAAACGGACTTCATAAACTTTTCGTCGGAGATCATCCATTTGGCTGAAATGCCGGGAAAAAATCCCCAGCGCTGATCAGGACCAAATTGTGTATTGCCTTCCAAATTACATCTGAAATCAAAAATATACTTTTGATTAAAAACGTAATTGATTTGACCTTTGCCCGAGACACTCCGTGAATTTCCAGCGGAGTTTGTCATATTCCTCAAATAAGCGATTGATGCAACATCTGTCAACAATTTATCTGGATGCTGCGAAGAAAGGATCGTTTGTCCATCGCTCTTGTTATCCTGGGTTTCAAGAGCTATATAAGAGCGGAGAGTATGTTTTCCAAAAATCGATGTTCCAGTCAATTCATTGTGAGTTATAACTGTCAAGCTTCCACTCGAAATATCTGTCGACAGATTCACCGACTGGTTATCCCATTGCAAATTAGAAACTTCTGCCGGCAAAAACTTATCTTCTACCGTTTTGTTTTGGTCAAAAGAAATCCTGCCCTGATACTTTAATGAGTAATGATTTCCTTGTACAAAATCATAAAATAAGTAAATAATGGGTAATACCCTGTAAGAGTTCAGGCTGTTTTTCGCCAGGTAAGCCAGGGCTACCGGATTTTTCAAATCGCGTTGGCTGGGAAGTAAAGCTGATGTCGATGGTATATTGTAGAATATGCCAGTATTATTTCCAAATTCATCTTGGGCGTAGATGCTAACATTGGGCGCTTTCTTGTAGGCAATATCCAGTAAAGAAGCTTTATCATTCAACTGATCTGTATAATTTCGCTGGTTATCAGTAGATGTAAAAGAAAATTCAGCCCTGAAACGCATCCGGGAAGATACCATGTAATTCAATTCAGACCGGACAGAATACCGGTTGAGGTTTGTTCCAATTACAGTTCCTTTTTCATTAAGATAACCTCCCGAAAAAAAGAAATTTGCACGTTCACCACCTCCGGAAACACTGACGTTGTGTTCCTGTTTCAATCCCAACTGGGTTACGGCAGCCACCCAATCCGTATTGTTGTTGTAATTTTCCCATCCGGGAAACAAAGGATCATAATTTAATTCCGGTATATTTGGACGTGTTTCATTGGTTCCATACGTTTTATTGAAATAGGCTTGCTTCATCATCATCGTATAATCGTCTCCAGAAAGCATACTCATCCCTTTGGGTTGGGTTCTTTGGGTATATCGGAAATCATAACGTACTCGGGTAGGACCCATTTGTCCACTTTTGGTTTGAATCATTATAACTCCGTTAGCACCTCTTGAACCGTAAATTGCGCAGGATGCAGCATCTTTTAACACAACAATTTCTTCAATATCATTAACATTCAACATTAACAATTCGGCGAATTGATCTTGAGTCGCCGATGCAAAATCAAAATTTGCATCAATTGTTCTCTCAAAGGGTACATCGTTGATCACGATTAACGGTTGGGCGTTATTGTTGATTGTACTGATGCCCCGGATACGCATCGCTGATCCGGCGCCCGGATCACCAGAATTGAACAGTATGTCCAAACCAGCAATTCGTCCTTGTAGAGCTTCATCAATCGATGTAACAGAAAGACCTTCAAATTCTTTTGTGTTGATTTTAGAAACGGCAACCGTCATTTCTCTGTCTGGAATTTTAATACCGCCCGTATTTGTCGTTTTTTGAGCTGTTACTACCACTTCCGTCAGTGTTAGATTATCTTTCATGCGAATATTTAATTTCCTTGTATTATCTATTTTAAAAGTTTGAGTTTCAAATCCAACATAAGAAAAACGTATCCGGTTATTTACACTCTTAATTCGTATCACATAATCGCCATTCAAATCACTGAACGCATTGGATACAACTCGATCGTTGTCGTCCAGTTCCAATATCGTTACGCTGATTAACGGTAGATTTTTACTATCTGTAATATTTCCGCTTACCATAATTTCATTCTGAGCAAATGAAGTTATTGCAAACCAAAGAAACGTACACAATATTATTATTTTTTTCATTCTATTTTCAATTAACATGATTACTCAATCCGCAAAACATCATCAATCTGGTGAATGACCACCCAGGAGGAAGTTTCAATTTTTGTTGTGAGCAACAAGGCTTCCGGATTAGTGGTATCGACTACGATGTCTCGACTCATTAAATTATATAAATTCGGATTTGTTGTCACGACATTTACTGTTTCTCCATGCTGGGAGCGAATGGAAATATGACCATTGGCGTTTGTTACGAAAAGTGGATAAAATTTGTTGGTTTCTGTGTTTAAGGTTGCCGACAAATACTGTTTGTCTGTGATTTGTTCTCCTTTGACAATCACAGAATTATCCTGGAAATGATACCTTAAAAATCGTTCCAATTTATACATCATAGCGTCAAACACTTCCTGGTCTCCAGCGCTATAAGCGGCATCAAGGTCATCCACTGAAGGATAGAGCCCTTGACTGTGCGCTTTTACCATTGCATCATTGGTTGGCACATAAATAGTATAATGGTATAGATCAAAAAAAGATATTTTATAATTCAACGCTGTTGTACTCTGTGTCGGACGCCGGATAAAGAACCCTGCATAATCGCACAGTTTGAAAAACTCACTAAATTCTGGTTTTGAACTTAATACAGCGTAAGTAGATGTGGTGGATTGCTCAATGATTCGATCCAAATAAAAAGTCAACCCATTCGTTTTTTCTATTGTATTTAAAATGGTTGCTTGATTTCCCTGTTCTTTATTGCCGACTCCTTCCACTTTGCTTCCCGGGGTGATACCAGTGATATGAATTGGCGCCCCTGATTTTGTTATATAGTATTCCTGACCGGGATTGTATTGTCCTATTATCGTTTGTTGATCCAAAATATCGTTTAAACGATTTACGATTGTAGCTCTGTCGGTTATAACTCCAATGGAATCTCCCGTTTCAAGGCTCATTCGTCTGGCAGCAACTGCACCATTGGGCGTGATGAAAAAATCCAATCGCGCTCTCTGCGCTACAGGGTAATTCAAAGCTACAGGATCTAAGTAGCCTTTCATGTTCTGGTCCTGCAAGACAAAGAAGTTAAACCAGTTATAAATAGAACGCAGGTAGTAAACATATTGACAATAATCGGTCGAAATAGCGCTTTGAAAGATTTTTGATTTTTCGTCGATTTTAACAGGTCCCATTATCGAACGGTAATCCAAAGGCGGAAAAACTTTGTTTACAATATATACCAAACCATTCCGGGCAACATAAGTGCCTACAATATTTTCTTTTTTCATGGACATATCATATCCAGATTCATCTTTCATCGTCGGGAAAAAGGAAGGTATTGAAGCAAAGAAAGAATATTTTTGATGATTGGCAATAAAATCTGCTACAATGGAATTAGGTACATTGTCCCAATTCCCTCCAAATGCCTCATAAAGGTCAGATCCTTCTCCGTTTGCCTGGAAATAAGCATCAATGGCTTCGTTGGTAGGAACAAACATAACACCCATATCGGTTTGCCAGGCGGGAGGCGCTGTGGATACGTTTGGTAGGGCTTGATAACTATTCCATCCCGGATCGTAAAGTAAGGCTCCATCAACTGTTTTTCCTTCGGGATCAGTTGTATAGTTTGCTCCGGCAACAGAAGACTTGTTAAAATAACGAAGCGTATAAATCTCAGTACCTGGGATTAATGTAGTATGTACAGGCACAGCAAACCTATCCATCAAATGGTTGAAAACGCTGATATTCGGATTGGAACGAATAAACCCAGCCATGTTGTCAGGCGGAAAGAACAAGTCTTCCAATTCGTCCAGATAACCGTTTTTACAAACAATGTCCTTCTGAATAATTTTAGAAGAAAAAATATACGCGTCGCCATAAGAACGATCCTGTCCTGTTATGGCTTCAAAATCTTCATCTGACATATTTTTGCTTTCAAGATTCTTCTGGAAAAACTGCACCAGCGTCCAATTGGAATTATCCTGTGCTAAAGGTATGCTTTGCCCCCTGAAAGGTTCAAACCATTTGTTAACAGGCAACTTTTCAAAAGGGACTAGCGGAATGCTATCCATCCATGAGAAGGCGGTAGCACGGCGTAAAATCAAACGTCCCTTGTCGTCGTAGCTCATGCGTTCGACTAATTGTGCGTCGTTCAAAATACCGATACGTATCAGCATGTATTTTAGACTTTGCGGCATTATTTCATAGCTTGTTATTCCCAAATTATTATTTTTAAAGAAACGTTCAAAGGCATCATCTTTGGAAAAGAATAATGTCATGCTACCTGTTCTTTGCATACTCTCCTTGTAGCCGCAATCTTCAATTAATTTCACATAATAGTTGCAATCACCCCGATTTTTCAGGTAATCATATATATTTGGACCTAACCAATCAGGCTCCTTATTTTCCAAGAGATCAAATTTGCTGGTACAGGCAAACAAGAAAAGAAAAGTCACCAATATCCATAAATATTGTTTGTTGTTATTATATTTCATCAATGTATTTATTTGTTAATGAGTATCTTCATCTTTAATTAACTGAGTGGGGATAAATTCAAAATAGTCCATCAAAAATTCGCCGTCTTTCACTTGAACAATTCGGATTTCATGCGTAGAGTTTTCGTCCCACTGGAAAGTTCCCAAAATCCGGCGCAATTCTTCAGGATCATCGCGTCCTGTATTGCCATATCCTCTGTCTGCCATTTTGGACCCTGTAAAAGAGTCGGGAGCTTTCATATATCCCCGATTGCGAATATTTTTGTCGTTTTCATATCCGTCAGGATCGTCGAGATTATCTCCCGGTTTTTCCCAACCAATGCCTGCTGTAGTAGCCCCTATTGATAAATCCAGTGGAATTCCGCAAGGTTTTCCATCCATGTAGAATTGAATGATTCCTGTGCCTGAGTTAACGCTATATCCGAATCGTACTTCATAACTTCCGGCAGGAATAGGACCAACGGTTAACCGCGCATCGAAAAATCCGTGTAATTTGAAAACATCGCCATAGAGATAATTTCGGACACTGGTCCCTTCGTAATCCAGATAGATTGCCGGCAGTTCTTCCTTGAAGCGCAGGTTTTTGAAATAGTCTCCAGTAAAGTCGCGCATTACGACTTTGGCAGGTCCAACATAAGTAACTGCATTGTTGTTCAGTGCTTCCGGCAAGAACGTTTCAACGTCCATTCGCAAACGCCTGTTCAGAACCGTGTTTTCCATGTAAGCATCATAAACCATCATATTATTTATTGAATGCAAAACCCCATTTTGGCAATCAATATTGCTACCGTCGGCGATCAGTCGTATCACTTCATCGCTGGAGGTCAAGTTTTCGATAAAAACGTTACGAGTCGTATTAAAAATATTGCCTTTTTGAACATATATTAAGGTATTTGGAACTAATTTCTTTACCCACTCGTTGTTTTCCCAGACTGTGGCATACCCCATTGTCATTGGAATCAGGTATTCGCCAATGGTATATTTCCCGTCTTTGGTAATCAAACTGCGCTTAGTTTCATCTTGATACCATGTTGCTTCAGATGTGTAATTGTATAGATGTACAAATAGGTTCGATGTCATTCTTTTGTTTATCAGATGATACGAAACAAACCGGTTTAAACTGTTTCTTCGGTCGGTTTCGTCAGTGACATTGGCGTCATTTGGATACATTGCGTCATATATTCGTTTAGCGTATGCTCGTAATCCGTCTAAATTGGTAATATTTTCTCTCAATTTCAGTATTGAATCGCTTTCAACAAGCGCTGTATATCCATATTTTTTTGCAGGAGGATAGCAATAATTGGTTGCACCGTTAGCTGTTCCATCGTGGCGTATAGACGGTTGTACATACGAATCATCTTCGATCAACATGATGGAGTCGCGCATATTGGTTACTCTTAAAGCTTGGGCGAAAATACTGAATCGTCCGTCCGATTCTATGAGATCGGGCAACAAATCTTTGTTTCCTTCCAATACTTGATCTACAACATGAATCACCCCATTTACTGCCTCAATATCAGGCGAAATAATGGTTGCAGTTTTATTTATCATCCAATTGGGAGCGGAAAATGAAGTGTAAATATTCCGTCCAATCATATTTAATGTACCGATGGCTCCCTCCTGGAAATCGTAAGAAAAATAGGCTTTCCCGCCGCTAACATCGCCGTCAATAAAGTGGTAAAAAACTAATTCTCTCAAATCTTTTTCGTTCATATCTTCCAAAGATGTGATCCCGATCGATTGACAATAGGTGTTTACTGCTTGGTTTGTAGGAATAAAGCAGGTATATTTTCCGTAGGATTCCATCAATGTATAAACATTTGCTTTTTTCATAGCATTTATAAATTCAGAAAAATCATTCTGATTCTCAACTAAATAATCGGCAATGGTCTGTTCAGTAAAAGTTCTGTAATGCTCACCCACATTATCCGAATTTACGCATCCGACACATAAAAAAAGGCATAAAAGTAAATGGTTCCATCTAAAATGCGACAAGAAATTTTTCATCATCTTGTATTTTTAAAAAGTTAAAAAGCATTGAAGTAAAAGCACCATCTCAAAAGAACACGGATGACGCGGATTACCGCAGATAATTAATTTAGGTAAATTTTGTTATATATCTAATTATCAAAATATAAAATAAGCGCAAACCGAGTCATCCGTATTGTTCATGTTCCAAAAGATTTTTAGACAGCCTTCTTCAATATTAGCGTGAATTATCTGATAACTAATTTTGCCGTAACTGCTTTTTCATTTTCAGCCTTCACGGAAACCAGATAAAATCCACCGACAGGTATTGTCATTGTTGTTGTTTGACCTATTGTCTTTCCGGCTATCTTCATGCCGTTGATTCCATAAATGGTTACTTCAGCATTTTTACCGGTCAGGTTGTTTACATGAATTGTTTTCCCTGCGCTGTATATTTGTATGGGCAATTGGGCATTCACATTTTCAATGTTAGTAAAGCTTTCATTAGGAATATCGTCAATAGATGCGTAGGTGCGTATCCAATCAACATATACCTGGTCGTCTGGACCTGTGAAATTTTCAAACATGAGGAATTGTCCCATGTAGCCTTTCGTTCCATAAGGAATTCCGGTTTGCAACATATCCCAATAATAAACATCGCCTTTACGACCCATCAGGTTATCAGGAGTAAATGTCGGTTCATCTACGGTCTTCAGGGCTTGGAAGACGATTCTGGTGAACCGGACATCCGGGTTGTTACTTTCCCATTTCATAGCCAGATAGCGTTTGTAATAGGTATTCAGATAGACAATAAATGTAGAGTCCCTGCTGGTGGTCGGTTCTGTCCAGTTTGTATTATAAGTTCCATGCTCACGTCCCAGAAGAGCCGTAGAGGGATATGAGGTTTGATTAAGCGGACCTGCAAACGTTAAGTCGCTATTAGCATAATAGGTGTCATTGTCTTGAATAACTAAACATCCGGCATCCTTATGGGTTTGCTGCGATATTTGAGATTGCATTTGGTAACGAATTCTCGCCCAACCATCCACACGGGTAAATTCATCTTGCCATTGTGGAAGATAAGAAATGAATGGTTCTTCATTAGGGAATGGATCTGTTTCCGAACTATAAGCGGCAGGACTGTTAAATTCCCAACCATTCAATACCATATTTGGATCGTCGCCAG
>Ga0123354_10021061_pt1 | contig 10271 bp, 5 predicted proteins | sample TergutLab28metaG_2_FD_97872 | JGI IMG/M metagenome (GOLD analysis project Ga0123354, IMG submission 97872) | Labiotermes labralis P4 segment gut microbial communities from Petit-Saut dam, French Guiana - Lab288 P4 | ecosystem: Host-associated > Arthropoda: Insects > Digestive system > Gut ...
GATTTTTTAAATTTTAAGAAAAAGACCATTAGGTTTAAATTTTTTTTTTTTGACATTCTGTTGTCCGTTTCCCAGGGCCAGGAAATTTTCTCTTCCCCAAAATGCACAAAATTGCCTTGGGGGGGGGGGGGCTGACCCAGCATCCTATTCAGTGGGTGGTGGGGGTTCTTTCCCCAGGGGTAAAGTGGCCCACATGAAGTTTAGCACTGACATCCATCAAGCACTAAGCTTAAGAACTGGTGGAGCTGTATTTCTACTACCCTTGTATGACTTCATGGTGTGCGCAGAGGTGTTGATATCACAGTTGTTAGAGTAACTATAATAGTAGTAATAGTTTTAAGCACAGTGTTTTTTTGTTTTCATGTTCAGAGAAAAGTGCATATAAATTGTAATGATTCATTGTTGGGGGGGGGATTAGAAATGTTTGTGGTGTGTGAGTACTATTTGTATGTGCAAGGAATTTAATGTGTTGCCTCTGTTAGGAGCATATTGGAATTCATACAGTGCAGTAAAAAGGCAAATACGGTTTTTCGTTTGGTAATGCAGATCACATACTAATATGATGTTCCAGATCAGGCTTGTCAGCTCCATGATGAAAAATCTTCGAGGCTCCTGATGGGTGTAGGTCTGGTGTACGTGTTGCAACAATCGTGACTAGATCCACACTCATCAAGAGAAGCGAGGTACAGCCTGTTACAATGTAATGAATGTATGAGGGTTGTTCAGAAAATACACTCACATGCATAATTTAGTTACTAAAAGATGTACACTTATTGTGATTACATGAGGGGATATGTCACTGGACAGTTGTCATCTATTTCCAGTGCTGAAGCAGAGTGTTGGCATCCACAAATTGAAAGGTGTTTGTGATGTAGAAACATGTGATGTGATAAAATTGTGTTACTGATATGTATAGTAGTAGAAGTAGTAGTAGTAGTTATTGTTATTGTTGTGATGTAGCATTGCTGTTAAAATCTTGTGCATCCAAACATCTTGAAATAGTAAGTTTTCAAACAGCTTATTCCATGAACAACCACTCTGTTCTAAGTACACAGTAAAGAGGAATCCATAATGTACACACACAGATGACATACTTGGTTTACTACTTGACTAGACTTGAAGGGAATTTATTATTTTAAGCTGTTTGGATGGACAAAAAATTTACCAGCAATCCTGTATTATTGTTATTGTTATTATTAAATTAACGCTGCCAATACAATACATTGATGTTGAAATGATATACTGGTATTGTGTATTTTACCATTTACAATTGACAGCTATGTGCTAATGCTATATGTCTTATGTATTGTTGCTCTGTAAAAAATGGCTATGAATAGTAGCCGAAACATGGAGCAGTTCTGTGTTCATGGACAGGTGCCATTGGTTGGTAATAAGCATATTTATGCAGGGAGTGTTTGTTAGCATTCACTTCAGAATCCTGTGTCGTCTGTTAGCTGTCCGGACAAGGCGTTTAGATAAAAAGAGACAGCATGGTTATCTTACAGTCTTATAAAGCCTGCTCTATTTTCAGTTTGAAATTAAGGTAAAATTTTAAAGATTAGAATCTAATTGTACCCATTATATGTTGGTGCAAAATTTGGGTCTCATTTACTAAGGGAGCAACATACTGGTGTTTACAGGCAGGTTGCTGGGGAGATTGTTTCGCTGGAGAGGGTGGAAGTAACTCAAAATGAACTTTGTACTCTGTACATTTCATAGTGTATTATTAAGGTGATGTGATCCTCATAAGTGAGATGGGCAGAAAATTCATCATGCACAGGAAGTGGAGATGATGAGGTGCATCCAGAATTTCCATCTGAAACCATGAGGGAAAGGGTTGGACAGGACATAAGTGGAAAGTTATTCTAAAGTGATTCATCACTAAATTGGGTGTAAGGATGTGGAGGAGGAATTTCTTGATAACCTCAGTGACTACAGCTGCTCAAAAAGCACACTTCCCTGTGGTTGAGTAGTGCCTTATGTTTAAACATTGCAGAATGCTGCCCTAGGAAGACCAAGAAAGCTATGGAACAAATTGTTGAAATGTATGTTACAAGGTAGATTGTGAAAATATTGATTAATTGTATTAAGGTTGTATCTAATGGTAGGCTTTTTATTTTTTTGGCAGCAGGAGATTGATGGAAAGTGTAATAAGAATTTCAGGATTTATATTTGAACTGCTTTTGCGAATCACTCCATATTATTGATCTATTTACCATTATGCTATTGTGCCTTTTCAGTATCAACATTGTTTATTTTGTGTTCATATTCATGCTAACATAGTATGAAGATCGTCACGTGTTCCATAACACCACTTGGCTCCTGTTATTGAAGAGAAACTGGTTACAGCTGGCGGGTCTGGGTCTGGATGGCGTGGTATGATACGTGACTAGATCCATACTCGTCTGTTGTGATCAGTGCCTGCAGCATCAACATGGGAGTTGGTTTATTACCTACAGAGAGTATTTTATGTCCTGAATCTTGAAGGGTGTTGTCTGGAAATGAGTGTGTGTAGAGTATAGGTTTTTGGTGTTTGTGTCATCTTATGTGCAGAGTTGTATCTGATATGTTCTTAGAAAGCTGTGGTGAATTGTTATTATTTAGAAATTGTAAAATTCCGTTAAGAATGTGAAGTGACTATCACTTGTCTATTTAACAGTATACTATATATCTAAATTCATTCTTTGTTTTATGGCAGCATACAAGAGTCTTGAGTTGGATATTGGAAGGTAGTAATTGTGGTTGGAAGAGTATGTGGCATAAGGTTTACCCATGAAATAAATGGCTAGCTTTAGTGTTTGTCTTTCACCATCATGCTTGGCAAAGTCACACATCGTATTTATGTGATAGACCTCTTTTTGTTGCATGATTTGCGTGACTGGCTGATCGGTTATAGTGTAATGTGTTTAAGATTGGATATACAGAGTGATAAATATGTGTGATAAGAATTTGTTTTGCCAGACTTGTGTACATCTATGAAACTGAACCTGCCTGCTATAAAAAAAAAAATCCAGCGCCTTCATGTTCTGTTTTAAGCAGATTTTACTCTATTTATGACTTCATAGATAAATGGAAAACATGTACAGGTATTTTTCAGTAGAAATGTGTAGTTCATAATTGTGATTAATAACTGGCAGTTGCATGTAATTCATTGTTGGTGGCCTGGGATAATTGCTGGTTACTATTTTTAACAACTAACAAAAGTGAATAATCCCCAGTTGTTAATAAATGATAGTAATATGTTTTGTGCTAGTTATTTTTAATAATTTTTGCTTATTGTCATAGCCAGGTTATTCACATGCATGAAGTCACTGCATAAATTGCAATGTGTGGTGCAGACAGTAGTGCTGGAAATTATGAACTGTATGTGTCAAAATGCAGTATTGTGTCCACAGATCTGTAACAGCAAATTTGGTTGCTCACAGTGATGGCGCTAATAATGTATGGAGCATCAGCTGAAAGTGAACATAGCAGTTTAATGGAAATGATATCAAATGTTATAGACGGACTTCATGAGTGTCTACTTGTCAAGAGTGTCATAAGAGTGGGGCCGATTTGGCAGTGGCATTTCTAGTAGCGTGTTTGGGGTTGGATTTCAAGTGTACTGTTCCAGCCTCAATAGTTGTGTATTGAGGCTGATTATTTCATTCATGGAAAGTTTGGATGAGTTTATTATGTGTATTGTCCAGGAATTTGGATACATCCTGCTGTTAATGAATGTACTGTACTGTAAAATTTTGTGTAAATAATGGGACAAATGGACATACAACAAATGTGTGTAAGGTGTGAAAGATATTTGAGAACTGCAACTGAAGAAATGGGAAGTGTCTTTTTGAGTGATGTGGGCATATTCTGATATCAAACTGGACTTTTCTCTTAAGAATATTATATTTAATTCAGGACTATTGTATTTGCTTGCTTTGATAGTTACAGATCATTTATTCAAGGCCTAACATTTTTTTATTGCAGAGCACATTTGGGACGGGTGACCACACTCCTGACACTAGGCCCATCCGTGGCCGCAGCCCCAGAGCAGTTTTCTCTCCTGCCAGCTTCTCACCCACTGCGTAAGAAAAGACAGAATTTTTGTATTAAAGAATTATACAAACTTGATTGTTCTTTCCCATTTTTTTTATATTCAAACATATTGCAGACAATTTATCTTTCCTTTTTCTATTTCAAATGCCAATAATGAGTAATTCTTGTTGGTAGTGCAACACCATCCAGCAAGTACAGGGCTCGCACCAACAGGGGTGATGCAGTGTGCATTTATGGTGAGAAGTGTAAGACAGCAGACTGGCATGTGCACGGTACACAGTTCCAGCCAGTCATACAGCTGCCATCTTCACACATGCAGGCCAACACATGTTACATGTTCAACCAGCTGCGAGACATGGCTCAAATTTTGGATGAAATTGTGCATCACTTGGGACAGGAGATAGTCAGAAAGTTTTCATTACAGGAGCCCCAGTCAGTAGATCGCCCTCACCAGGTAATCAGCATATAGGTGGCAAATGTCTTTGTTACAGGGAAAGGCTGTTCAGGCATTCAGTTTGAACAGTGTAGTTTTTTTTTATGGGTGCATAGCAAAGTTCCTGTGTGTGTAAAACAATGGTAATTCTAAATCTCGTGTGGCTCTTCATTAGTGTAGTGTGTGATAATGTAGTTTAATTGGCAACAGACCTCAGGCTAATATTACAACCATGCTTGGAACTGAGTAGTTGCTCCTGTGAAAGCCTGGGGTTTTGACACTGTGTACGATTGGTGTTGTGATGTTTCTGCGGAATGTGCTTCCTCCATCTTGAGGGTGCCTGAATTAGGTCCTGGTGGCTGCTGAAGTGATGAACTGATTAATCAAACTCAAATGAGGGAAGTGCCCAGACTATACTGGCTTATCGGAGTGGTCACACTTGTTAGTACCAGACAGGCTGGGATTTTCTGAAGACAGGACTGGACTGATAAACTGTCCTGAAATGTCAGTAAAAACCCAACCTACACCAAGCAGCTACTTAGACATGCAAAAATTGCTAACTAGGATGTGCCTGAAGAGAGCACAAAAATAATCTTGAAGTAAAACAAAACTAGCCAAAGTTGCGTGCAATAAAGGTCGCTGTAAGTTGGGATAAAGTCAGAGTCTTATAAACTGAATCAAATGATGTATTCAAAAAATGTTTGGCCTTTATGACCAATCTCATAAGCCAGTCTGGTCTGTAAACTTATCCTGTTGGATTCTGTTTATTGATGAGTTACAGGTCTTCTTGGTTTACTTATTCACTGTTTTCTGTCATTTAGTGTGGTTTCCTTTGTGGTAGGTATGTTGTCATTTGTTTATCCGCATTTCACTGTTGCCATTTTGGTGTCTTTAGTGCCTGGTGGATTTTTTTTTAAGTCTACCATCCTAGGGATTTGAGTTTTGTTACTATACGATGTATGTATAATTTTTATCGTTAATTTTTGTGTTCTTATCTCTGATGTTCAGCGTTCTACAAATAGTACTGTGGATCTAATGTAAGGCATGAATTATTGTGAGAAATCAAATGCCACTGGACCTCAAGATGGGCGGACAGATTGACTGACTGTTGCAAAGTTACTTGAATTGAGACTTTGGTGTACAGTGATTTATACTTCCTTTTAAGAGGTCCTACTGAAGTGATGAGGGACACATCTGTTTTGTAAAACATTGTTTATAAAAGCCCAAGACAGTGGACAGTGGCTAAAATAATAGTCATCATTCTCAGTCTGCAAATGCTGCTAAATTGCATAGTGAATTCTCACACTGTTCCAGTCTTACCACATTTCTTAAGTGAAACATCTAGTATATTTGTGTTCTCTGTGGTCTATAAGTTTCTTCAAGTGCATGTAAAGGTGAAGAAAAGCCCAGTTTTTTAATTGAAATAACAAATTGTAAAGCTTAATTTTACAGCTGCTCATCTGGTGACGATTCTGTTGCAGAGCCAGTTTGTTGGCGTTGGCCGGGTGTGCTGTGACTGTAATGGGCGTCTTAATGCTAAGTCTTTAATAATTGAAGGTGTTACTGGAAAGAGTGTTCCCATGGATATATCACAAGTGGAAAATTTTTCATTATTTCCTGGACAAGTTATCGCGGTTGAAGGAGAGAACCCACTGGGAAGTAAGCTGTCTGCTAAACAAATATACACAGATGCTTCCTTGCCACTACCACCAAAACCATCTCTATCAACAAAAGAACACGGTAAACAGGGTTATGTAATCAAGGATTGATATGTTGGCAGCCTGGTGCTGGGTTTTAACTTCTGCATGATTAATAGCCAATGCCACATTACATTTTTGTACTAGTATGATGCTACAATACAGTTTATGTAGTCTTCATATTCTAAACAACTTACTGCAGTGTTGTTATACTTCTGTTCCAGATCCAATACAGATTGTTGTGGCAGCTGGTCCGTTCACACAATCTGATACTCTAACTTACCAACCATTGGAGGACTTAGTGGAGTATATTCAGGAACATAACCCACACTTGGTCATTTTAATTGGTCCATTTATTGATGCCTCACACCCACATGTGGTTGACGGAATGCTTGCAGAAACCTTTCAAGCTTTCTTTGAGAAGATTGTTGATGGTGTCATGGAGCCCTTGAGACTGTAAGCTTCGTGAGAAATTGTTGGTATTATGTACATATAATTTGCAGAGACATGGTGGTGGAGGGAAATTTAAACTGTTGCTTGCGTCTTGCATGGTGACATCTTTTGGTCACTGTGTCACTGTTGATCTGCTGTTAACTTCTTATTGATCATGGGTGCCATTATAGCTTTATTGTGTTTGCTTTCCCCATGCTAAGTTTTGAGTTATTTCTCGGCTGTTTATGAACAGGTGGGATATGTTGTAGATGAAGTTTCTTTGCTCTTCTGTGACTGTGAAATCTTTAAGCATTTGGGTTTAGTATATTTGTAGTGTACCATCATATACCATGATTTTATTCTTCCCATTAAAAAAAAAAGGATGTATATTTATAAGCTCTTGCTTTTAGTGTGCCACTGTTCCAAACTAAGGGGAAATGAGTTTCTTGACATTTGGTACCTCTGAATGTTATTGGTGTGATGGCCACCTCAATCTTATACTTCAGTGTCATGCAGTCCCCATAAAATTTTGGAAGTATGAACATGTGGGGGAGGGGGATGACGCTAGTGGTATTTAATCCTAGAGTCAAGAAATTATGTATGATAATAGATCTTTGAAAATTTGTTGCTTTATATAACAAATTCTCTTGCATTTGTTGTATGCGGCATTGACACAAGAAATGACTTGGCTGAGTGCTGAGGTTGAGAACATAAAATGCAAGGTATGGGCTGGCTAGTATATGACGTGTAAGTATATTCATGATTGCTGTTCAGGCGTTTGCTGGGGCTAAATTGAAGAGAAGTTGCATGAAATCGGTGCTAGGATGGTGCATTTTCTTACAGTCACAGAGCAATTCTGGAATCTGTTGTAATCTACGTTAGTTTTGTATGTAAATGTGTTTTTGCTGTGTTTGGGGCACCAGAGGCCACACTTGCAGTAAACAAGTTGAGAAAGGAAGTGTGCTAAAGGTATCAACTCCAGTAGAATTTGATGCTGTGGTTGTCTGCTAATGAACTTGTTAACCTATATGCCAAATTACATTTTGTATGGTTGTCAGATTTGGTTGCATAACCATAAAATGCATGGATAAGTGTATAAAAAGTTTACTTCATGTAAATGTTGAGAACAAATGTTCATATATCCAGCTTTCTTTTCTTTTCCTTTTTTGAGCTGTTAACAATGTCAACTTCTCTCTAGTCCTTCAGAAATGTCAGCCACTCATATAGTAGTAATTTTTTGTTTTTTAAGACTTAATACGCAAGTGCTGATGGTACCTTCATGGCATGATGCTCACCACGATTCAGTGTATCCAGTTCCACCATTTGTGCTTCGGAAGCAGTATGCCAAACTCATCCTGGCTCCTGATCCTTGTGTAGTGGATATTCATGGTCTTGTAGTGGGTGTGACATCTACAGATGTGTTGCTTCATTTAAGAAAAGAGGAAATATCTGAGTGAGTGAACTGTTTGCATACCAGACTTTTAGTGTAGGTAGAGGAAAGGAACATGGAAACAGTGTGACCTTTTAGGGATCTTTTAAGTAAAAATGATGTTCAGTTTTTGGATTGACAATAAAAGAGTAGAACCAAATCCAAATACAACATGTGAAGAACTGGACATTCATGTTGCCAGAAAAGGTGTATAGGAGATGTATGTTTCTTTTCTATAATTTTTGTTTGTAACATTTTTTTATACTGATAAGTATTGGTGATTTCACTGTAGAAGTATACAGGAATTTATGTAGGTGTTCATATAACTGGTTCACTGAAACTGTACATTCTGAATGAAAATGGAAGTGACTTGATAGATTTTTAGCACTACCTTGCCAGTGTCACTTTTCAGCTGATTCAGTAAATTAACACATATCGGATATTTCTAGCAATGATACATATTTCATTTTCAGGCATTCAGATTGATGCAATGAAGATGTGTTATGTGACTGACATGAGAGTATGTATGTAAATTGTTTGTTTACAAATTAATCAGAGTATGTTTTTTTCAGGGTTCGGCTGGGTTCTGACACGTTAGGGCGCATTGCGGGCCACATCTTATGGCAGCAGAGCTTCTATCCTCTGTACCCACCAGCTGAAGAAATGAACCTTGATCTAGAGTTATGGGCAAGATATGCATCACTAGATGTTACACCACACATCTTAATTTTGCCATCAGACCTTCGTTGCTTTATCAAGGTGATTTACTGTCTGCAACCTAAAATTCATGTCAGGCTTCCAGTGTTGTCTGTTTTGAAATTATAATTTTGTTCTTTCCCCATTCTTCCATTCATATTTATAATGTAATTTCGTCTTCCCAGTCCATTGCTCAGGCATTTGGCAGCCAGCTTCCTGTTGCAGAGCCCATGTGACCCCTAAAGATGTATGTGTGGAAATGACATTGTTGTGTGTTTATCAGTTTTCCATGCCAATCTGAATTAGTTATTATGATCCAAATTTACGTCATTTAGTTTGTCTACAGGACACATTTTCTGACTGAATGGCAGGATCAGGTGTTGAAGAGGTGATGGTGCATTTTGCATGTTTATTGAGTCATGCTTAATTTTTTGCCATTTTTATTGTTGTGCTGCTGCCATAATGTGTTCTGTTTTTATGTCTGCTAAGTGCATTGTAAATCACTGGTTTTGTTTACATATGAAAGATGCACTTTTGTTACCTTACACTTCTGTTTTGCATTGAATACATCAACCAGCATATGCACTCAATAAAATGCATTTTGTGACAATAATCTCCCGTATGTTTTGGCACCTGAGTGCCATCATCAGGGAGTTTTTTTAGAACAAAGGAACACAAGTCCAACACACTAATCTAGGTATTGCATTGACCTTATTGGAATTATTAAAATATTGAAGTTCTAAAATACATGAAGTTGATAAGCATAAAATTACAGTGTTATAGTATAAGATTATGTGATAGCTATTTCAAGTATAAGTTCATAGTTTATTTTCTGTTTGGAGTGTGTATACAAACATCTGTCTGGATCTTATGCAATCTGAAGAGATCTTTTCCATGTGGAGTGTGTGAAGTGTGTAGTGTTGGGTAACGTAGTGTACTATTCTACTACTATTACAGAAACACAAAGGGAAAACTTTGTGTGACCAACCTAGCTATATGTTTTAACAAGATATGTAATATTGAATGACTGACTCCCAAACACATGTTCTACTTACAGCTGGCCTGCTTTCTTCATTTTGTCATGCAAACAGGCCGGTCTTAAGCGGAACATTCTGTATATACAAGCGAAGGTCAATGGAAATTGTCACCAAAGAGTATGCTATATCACCCGACATGACACACTTCACATGCTCCATCTGGATGAGATCTCTTAGGATCACAAAAGATTAAGGCATGTTTTATGCATACTCCATACAGAATATAGATAGCTATGAACTTATACCTGGAATGGCTAACTATCATATAATTTTAGTATCACAACATTGTAATTTTATGCTTATCAACTTATGTATTTTTAGCGCTTTAGTATTTTAATCTTTCCAAGAAAGGTAATGCAGTACCTAGATTAGCATGTTGGGCTTGTATTCTTTTGTTCTAAAAACACTCCCTGTGCATATGTTGGTTGCTGTGATAATTGTAAGGATATGTGTGGTACTAATAATTTAAAAGTCTGTTTTGCATGTTTATCATCATGATGGGTCATGCC
>Ga0123354_10021064_pt1 | contig 10270 bp, 2 predicted proteins | sample TergutLab28metaG_2_FD_97872 | JGI IMG/M metagenome (GOLD analysis project Ga0123354, IMG submission 97872) | Labiotermes labralis P4 segment gut microbial communities from Petit-Saut dam, French Guiana - Lab288 P4 | ecosystem: Host-associated > Arthropoda: Insects > Digestive system > Gut ...
AATTCTATTCATTTGATTTGCAAATTTTTTTTACCCTGTTTCAGTTAAAGACATGCCTTCCATTTCTTCCTCGCAGTTCGATATAATTTGGTAACTTCCACCATCTATCCCTGTTATTGACACTCTCCATGGCATTTATCAGACTTTGACATCTTTGGATGCGGTCAAGGCTTCAAAATTTCTAAGTTATTTTTCGTGCTGTTGTTAATTTTGTTTACTTATTTTCTGAAGCATCCCCACTAAGTTGCAGAGCCCCGCGACCCTCGTCCAAAATGGGATGGCCTACCTGTTGTGCCGAACTGCTGCAATATAAGGCTAATGGCAGGAGATTTTTACACGCTAAATATGGGAATGGCCACACAAAAATTATTGAAACGTTTATCCTTCTAAGTTCCTCCCCTCTACCCCCCCTCTCTCTCTCTCTTGAGCTTTGTGATAAGTCATCAGCCCGAAAACAGACCACATCCGGTTCCTTGACGGCTATAAGATGCTTCATCTTTCTAGACAATACGATGTGTGTTTTTACCGACAAAAACGACGCTCTACGACCCGTTTAAAATGTATTGGATACTATATTGAATTAACAAATTTAACTGCATTAGGGAAGTCCCTCTTGAGAAGCTAATAGTTTCTTAGATAGTAAAAAAATTACCAGGATTATATCTAAAACGAAGCTCATTACCGTGTTCACAGCAGCCCGCCACGTGACCCTGTCATGAACCAGGTGATCAAAGCAACGCCCTCCCGTCTACTTAGTTAAGACCCGTTTCAATATTATCATCCCTTCTCCATCTAGGTCTTCAAAGTGGTGTCTTCCCTGCAGGCTTCGACATCCTAACCTATGCATATTTCTATTCGTCCCATACATTATTTATACACGTTATTATTACAATCATCCCGTCTGCGTCTAGGTCTCCCAAGGCTTCTCTTCCTTGCAGTTTTCCGAATACAATCACTGTAAAAGGTACAATTTGTTTTATATAGGGGTTTATCAACCACCGATATAATGTTATATTTCGTGCGATTCTTAATACGTTTGCGTCGGTGTGTATGTGAGAAATACATCATGGCAGTGCTCTGTGCTCGTAAGATAACTATTTTTCGAAGCAGACATTTTAGCGCGGAGTTAATATGTAATAAACTGTTCTTATTCAATACTAAGGGTAGTTTTAGACCCATAAAATCCATCTAAAAATTTTAAATTAAATTCAACACAGTCTTCCTTGTTAAAGTGTGTTCCATGCAGTGTATGTGGCAGTCATGCGAAATTTAAATAATCGATAATTCATATCGATACTGGCCAGTAACACAATTGTAAACGTTTTTGCAATTGCTGCCACACTTTCATATATGAAGGCCCGGTGTTATTTTCAAAAAATTATGCAGACTCTCCCACGTGTTAGTAATATTATTTTAGGCCCCTTTATTCGAGTAAATACGAAAGGTAAAGGTCTGGACAGCGTCTGAGGATCCAGGGGGTTTAGACTCTCATATTTCAAGACAATCGGAACATGAAGGTGGTAAGTTTGTCAGCCCTAAGCATTAACCGGCTTTACCCCCAGGAAATATTCATGGTACTCATTTCTGGTTGAGGCTCAGTCGACCCCAGGGCCATCGTGCGGCCGGAAAGATTAGGTCAATGAAGAATTCCAGTAGTACATCAGGAATCGAAACCGCAACCTTTAGGCTTTTAGCGCAGTTCCTCAACCAGCTATGCCACCGCGTGCCCCATTTAAGAAAAAATATATGCTTAAAAAATTACTAAAAAAAGTCAGGGTAAATCTAATTTGTCCCTGTATGAGGCATGAAGGTATAACATCCGGAGAGGAGATATAGCTCCACTCATTCTTAACCTAGGTACTAGATGCAGGTGAGTGATGAACTTAAGACTACGGTTGCTTTATTGCCGAGGACGGAACCTCCATTACGGATTGAATAAGAGGCTGGATGGGCCCCAGAATGGGTCTGGACGTTTTGATGAGACAAATCACTGGCCCCGCCTGAAATGAAGCCCCGTATCGCCCAGCGAGTATTCTGGAAAATGTACCGATTGCGCTGTTCTGTCTCCATTAGTAGCTGTTATAGATTAATTCACACTCGATTCATTAAAAAATACGAAATGGTAACAGAAGAAACAAAGCCCTGAGACGTGGACCAAGCCTTCTTGTGAAGCTATGTAGATTCGTGGAGGCCTTGAAAGAACCGCGCTGTCCCATGGAAGTCCGCGGCCTGCAGTTTGGGGACTACTGCTCTAATGAGTACCTCAGGCCTCTAACGGTCGGTCTTTGTTCCTATAATTCAGAGCTACAGATAGTTTCAAGCGAGTCTTGGTTTGTGAACGTCTTGAATGACAGAGAATTTCACGCATCTCTTAAGGGCTAGAAGGGGAACAAAGAAACAGGCGAGTGTATGACACTGGCAGTGGGTAAGCTAAGGCGGAAAATTGGGAATTTCAACGGTTGTCCAGAAAGTAAACGGGAATTAAATTAGTATGTATACTAAAGCACAGCAGTTAGTATAGTTACAGCTTTTCGTTCAAAAAAAAAAAGGTTTTAATGGCGTAAATTGAAATGTTACCTGCATTCAAATGAAGAGTCAAAATACACAGACAGAAGTTAAATTAATTGTGTTGATTTTTTATTTACGGGTGTGTTAAAAAATTGGGTTCATGTCGCATTAGCAAGTTGAATTTTTGATACCTGCTTTTCCCTTTTTTCCCCCTAAATGAGAAAGTTTATTTTCAGTTGGTCATGATATCTAACTGGCAACAACCAAGTGTTTCTAAACCAAATCCAAACATTTATTCTAAATATTGTGATAACCATTTATTAAGTATGAATAGTATTTTTATGGGTATAAGCAAAAACACGAAAGAAGGACGAACTTCTTCGTTTGGACTTCATACAATTGCCAGCTGTCAATGTAGTCCATCTTTCAGGGTAGTCCAGCTTTCAATGTAGTCCAGTTTTCAGAGTAGATCAACTTTCAATGTAGTCCAGCTTTCAAAATATTTCAGCTATCAATGTTGTCCAGCTTTCAAAGTAGTCCAGCTGTTAGTGTAGTCTAGCTTTCAAAGTAGTCCAGCATTCGAAAAAGTCTACCTTTCAAAGTAGGTCAGTTTTAAAAGCAGGCCAGCTCTCAGTGTAGTCCAGCTTTCACTCTAGTCCAGTTTTCAAAACAGTCCAGCTTTCAATGTAGTCCAGCTTTAAATGTAGTCCAGCTATCAATGTAGTCCAGCCTTTAATGTATTCCAGCTTTCAGAGTAATCCAGCTTTCAAAGGACTACATTGAAAGCTGCACGATGTATGAAGTCCAAAGAAAGATCACATCCGTAAGTCATACACCGTCATCAGAGTCCTTTTGACGTAACGCAAAACTTCGTAATTAAATTACAATACGGAATATAAGTAGTTACAACTACAACCGAAAAAAAAATCTTTGAAGTTACATGGAGAAGTGCAAGCCGTGAGGAATTCACAACGTTGTATTTGAGGATCCTTGTCTTCTGGAATGTGGCTCTGCGTCAACGGGTTATTTGTTCACCATTACGTTCATTCTCAAAGTCAAAGTCCAGCATTGAAAACAAAGAAAGTACTTTTCTTTGTAACGTCGGGGTCAACTCACATGCTGAACAAGCGTCATAAATCCGAAAACCGAAATCCTCATCTCTGAAAATGTTTCTGAAATTTCTGACATAGGCTTAAATTATATTAAAAATTTTGATGAAAAATAATTTTCTACTTTTAAAATCTTTTTATTTTATAATCATGGCAGTTATCATTATACAGTGAAAGACATGGAGTGAGAAATAAAGTGGTGTAAGTTCTTGTTAGAACACCTGCCTTCTTCTGGGGCTCGAATCCACGTATATTTTTAGAAATCTACGAACGCTCTGCGTGAACTAACTTGTCCACGGTGGCGATGAAGCAGGTTCCTCCAAAACCCCAGGCAAATATTTACCAGGCTAAACGGCGTCAAATCCCAGAAGACTACTTTGCAAAGTGAATACTGTGAGAATATCTAATGACATTGTTGTCGGTTTACTGACGGGAATTTTTAAAGTAAGCCCGCTACGATCATATTGACTCATTTTATTGAGGTACTAACTCAAAATAGGCAATAAAATTCAATAATCAATTTTCACAATGCAAGATTCAAAACAAAAACTATCACGTGATCTCGTGATAAAAAAAAAGGTCACATAAAACCAACACACGTGATGTACGAGCAACACTGATTACATTCTCACGCTTGGTGCTGCACCGCAGTGGTGCTTGTCACGGGGGAAATTATGTTTTACGACTTGATTACGAATACTGAATGAGAATCAACATCGCCTCACATCAGCGTATATAAATGGGAACTCTCGCGGAACAGAGGATGATAACTCCGTACATTTTACATAAGTATCTCTGCCTGCGATTGTGGTTTATAGGGCAGTGCTGTGAGTACTGTATAACATTCTACATAATATTGAGGGTAAGATCGTTGATTTGTTGGGAAACCCCAAAGGAAAGAAGTCACTTGGGAGACCTAGGCGTAGACGGGAGGACAATATGAAAAAGGAGGTTCAAGAAATAGGATGGAAGGCGTGGACTGGATTGATCAGGCTCGGTGCAGGGACAGATGGAGGAATCTTGTAAACGTCGTAATGAACCTATGCGCTCCATAAAATACGGGGGTTTTCTTCACTATCTGTGGACCTGTTAGCTTCTCAAGAAATACTGCTCCATGGTGTTATTTAGACGGTTGGTGACTAATGAATAGGAAGGATCTGGAAGGAAAAAGTCGTGGTCTGATTGAGGTATCCAACGTAAGCTAGAGCGTTAACGCCACACTAACCTGCTCTGTAGCTCTATCTCGAAACCTTAATGCTGTAACGCCACAACTTTACAAAAAAAATCTTAATTAATTAAGAACTGCATCAAAATATGAAGAAGTTAAATCATTATCAGTCTCAACTAACTATCTTCATTAGACAATAGGGTCCATATGTCTAATCAAGCAACATATTTCTGCCTAAATTAGGTCATTTCAGGTTCTTAAACCTTAAAAAAATAAACTGAAGTGGCCAACATATAAATACATAATTAATCACTGATCAACGATTAATTACATCATTTTAAACTGTTTTCCTCCATGTGTTTTAAGAGCCTGAAGATGGCGTAATTTAAGTTGAAACATGTCGCTTAATTAAACATTCGGTCTCTATTGTCTAATAATGATAGCCGTGTTAAGACTGATATTGATTTTACTTGTTCATACCATTGTCACACTACGGGATGGCACATTTAGAAAAGACTATATCATAAATGCGTAAAATACACTGAAGGCAAATATCCAGACATTCTCAATTTGAGTATTAGGTGTATGTTAACCACCAGTGTCACGCCCTGTCTGCAATTCGTTGACGGAGAGGGAGTTTGGGTTGGCTTCAGTGTCGTTTGGGACACGGCGGAAAATTTTCTGCCCATGCCGGGAAACGAACCAAGATTTCTTGCTTGTCCAGCCCGTAGCATAATAACTTACTGATTGATCTATCCTACCGGATTCACAAGAGTATAAAGCTTAAAACTCTTTAGGTTACAATTTCAGATAATATTTATCTGGGCAAGTGTCCTTGTATCTGTAACCTTAGTAAATTTAAGCATTGTCCATCATGCAACAAAACATTTCAGGCAAACCCAGCACAGCTGTAATACAGTAGGATATTAAGAAGAAACAAAGCAATAAGAGGAAGACATTAAAATGAAGGTTATGTCAAGTTATTGACAAACATAGTGAGCATTTCGACACAGCATTACTTAGAAGTTATTTTTCCTTGTCAAATGTTGAACTGCCTTATTCAAATAAATGCTGTGTAACAGTTTTGGGAACTTCAATTACGAAACACAAATATTAGTTAGAAGTATTGTTACAGAACGGACTAACTTAATAGTTCCTCAATTATTGCGATTCGACTTTGAAAGTAATTTAGCTTAGATGAAACACTCAGATCGCCCAGTTTCAAGGTAACAAAACAGTTACATAACCGGACAAGAAATTGCGTTCCTAGATCACAGCGTGTTGTGTAAACAACGTAACTTCATTGCCCAGCCATTGATCTGTACATTCCTAAGCAGTTACAGCACTACAGTTCAGTACTGCCTGCTTTAATTTTGAGAAAACTGTGTATTGTGCCCACAATGCTTTTCTTATGGTTCTGAGGTTAAACAGTGATAAAGACTGCAGTGTTCTAGGATATGGCAGTATGTAGAGTGGCTAATATTTAGCAATTTAGGTCAAAGCGTTTTCTTAGAAGTGGCGCGTGTCTGCGCGCCGAAGGCAAACATTTCTAGCGCCTTCCTCAAGCATTATGCGTTAAAACCTAATATTAACTGCACAGTGAACTGAAATGCGTGGACAAAGACTCACGGCATAATGAACATCGGCCAGCGCCGCGCTGTCTTCCGTCACGCCAAACGGTTTGAGTGAAATATAATGTAATTTGCCAGACAAAATGATGTGTACGATGTCTACTTCCATGTAGATCGCGATCCAACCTGTAATTTTCACACTAGGAACGGCGTTTAGCAATAAGTAACAATGACTTCAAACAATATTTGGAATCAAATATCGCACCATACACAGAAAAGACTTTAATTGTTTAATGCATCCCTTTATACAATACGCTATTAAGACACGTGTATTAGTTTTTTCATAGAATTAGATTCGTCCCACATATAAGGAATTTGGATTAATTTATTCGTGTTAAGGAGAGAGAAAATCCTCTATATTGACAAATTTGTCTCTGCGTAATCCATAAGGGTATAAACAGAAATTATAGGCTTATCCCCAATTCATTCTAAAGCCCCTTGGCATTAGAAGGGGGCGAGGGATTAACTTTAGGGCCCGGCCGCTTTCTGGAGAAAGCCCCCCCCCCCCCAGTATTCATTTAATAGGAGGCTAGGTATGGATGTTTTGGAAAACAGAAAATATTTTCCTCTGCCAAGAAGTGAACCACAATTTCTCGGTAAAGTCCGGGGCCGATAACGCTACACGGCTCCTTTCTACACTAACAAAACAACGAAACTAACTAACTAACTATTAACATGGAGCAGAGTCCTTCATGTAAAAATAAACTACCAAAGCCAGTCAAGAAATTTTGTGGAAAACCAAGGTGTATTACTGTGTCTTCTGGGGCCCGCCACACGTTCTTATTCTGAGCCAGATTAATCCATTCCACGCCGTACGTACCAGACAAATGTCTACTTGACAAGACATTACTCTAAGTTTCACACAAATATATTTAATTAATATAATTATTTTCATGGGTGTACCAAACTCAAAGTATTATACAAAATCTCATTCCTAATTGAATCTTAGCCTTTCTAAGATCCATTAATAGCTATTTCACTGTACGCATCTTCATGGAGTTGTGATGAATTACAAAGGAAACTCTTTACGTTTCTTTAGCCACAGCACGAATGATGCAGAAGGCACATAATCTCACAATTTACTTTCCGCATAACGTCATGGATAAAAATACTGGATTCGGTTTTGATCTATACGAGTGTTATTTCTCTATTTTCAACATTTTTTAATGAGTAAATTCGTCCCGCATGCTCTCTGTGCTACCTAAGCGACACGTGGTCCGGGAAAGTCGGCTGTGGGGTGCAGTAAGGTGTGATTACACGAACGTACGTGCACGTATGTAGGTTGAACAAGCAGTAGAAAGATGGATGCTTAACTTACTCATGAGAAGAGCAGACAGTTGGTCGCCATGCGGCCGTTCTCGACCGGTCATGTGTTACGATCATCCCGCAAACAGTGGCGTGCTGTCAAAATAAAAAGCACACAAAAGTCTAACTACAGCTTCTGCCAAGACGAGAAAGAAAACACCACGTCTAAAACAAAGGAAACTTTGTGAAAATTATGAGCAGAAGCAGTGTCAGAATTACTTGCAGTAATCAATATGAAAATAAGATACACTGTATGATCCATTACCTTATATTTGAACTTCACGATTTCATTCCTGAATTCATTTCATTTCATATTCAAATTCTTATGTTTTTTAATCATAATTACCATTTACCTTATATCCACAGAAGCGCAGCTAGGTTTTTTGGTGCCCAGCGCCAGTGAGCACCATGGCGATTGCTCCCTTAACAGAAATTGGAACTTTTTTTTAAAAAAAAATTTCTAATCTATTGAATTTCCTCGCATTTGGATCAGCATTTTGAAATTTATTTAACGCAAGAAATTTGATTCGTTCATATAAAATATTCATTTTCTTTCTACCAATTTCACCGTCCCTTGTTCTCTGCTGCCCGGGAAGTTGGCAACACTCGCCCTTCCTTATTTATGCCCCTGCAGATTCCAGTTAGATCAAATGAAAATATCAAGAATAAGTGACGGCGATATTTTTCTTCGAACGTGTTACATATTAAGTTCCCGACATTCAATTTAATTCCTATCTTCCCAAATACAATAACGAAAGCACTATGCCAATTAAGGCCACAGTTTTTGTCTTTCGCTCAACGTTAGTATTCGGGCTAGATGGGGCACGGTCTAGGCATATGTATGTGTGAAACTGATAGAAAACTTTAGATGAAATACCTGATGCAAACAGGTCAATTGATGAAACAAAGCGAAAATATTACGTAGTATCCGAAATAAATGCTACAGTATGATGAGGAATGGATCCATTTGGCTCAGAGAAAGGTACAACTGCGGTCTTGAAAATTTATGATTTTATAAATTACCCGAAAGCTTGTAAGAGCCTGAAGAATCATTCTGGTCTGTGAAGTGATTCAGCCAGCTTATAAATTGCTAAAATATAATTTAATCATCAATAACACAATGTTCATTGACTCCTCAGGCCTTCGAAAAAAGTGCAGTAGATTTCCGTACGAAGTGCAAATTTGAGCTTGTAGGATTTCATTTCGTCTGTACTTGAGAGGTTCTGTCATAAAAAATTCAGCCGAAATGTAATAAAAGATTTAACACAGAATACTCTAAGAGCCCTAGATAACACGCTTCATTTTAGGTACGTGAACATTGTCTATTAATATAAAATATTTTTGTCTAAATAAAAATAACATTTTTATAAGAGATGTTGCTAAAGCCTAAACGTTCAACCGGCAACTAACCTAACACATGTGCCGGAGAATTTTATTTCGAAGTCCAAATAAGTTCTCATATTCTAAAGTATTTTTTGAAATACAAGCCAATTTTTGCCACACTGTCATATATATATTCTGAAAATATTAAATAATATTTCATATGTAACTTCGTTAAGAGATATCGAATTATCTTCTACACCAAATTCCACTTGTAGAAAATAGCTTTTCAGAAATTATTAGTGTTATCGAAAATGTTTTGCTTAGCTTCCAAGTTATTGTTACAGAGAATCTATACAATCTGATAAAACTTAAAGATATATATATATTTGTTGAATTATTATGATGAACCAATCTTAAGCTCATTCAAGGAATAATAATTTTTAAGGCAGCATTCCAGACGAATTTCATACTGAGACGAGTAACGTCTCGATACATGAAATTCCTATCCAATTTAGTATTAAAAAAAATGCAGACAGGGTCACAAAAAATAATTGTCCAGTCAAAAAGCCTTTCCTTCGAAGAGAAAATCTAAAAGAAAACACTGTACATCACGTGTCTTATATCACATTCGGCAGCACTGTAGTTGTCACGGAATATGCCGGCTTTCAATGCGATAAAACTGTCGTTGTCAGGGATACTCTGTCCTATAGCCAGTAAAGAACATCACATACTTACGTTCATTGTGTTGAAACAAATGCTAAGGATTTTAATTGTACAGTATTCATTTTAATGACTGCCTATTTAATTCAAAAGCGTATAAATTAAACACCATCAAAGGCACGCAGTAGCTTTATTCGCTAAGTTGCAATAAGAACCCTGAACGTTTCAATCCCAAATAAAGAAATATCAAGGGGAAAAAAGGAAAAAAAAGTAAAGCTATTCCCTCTATAGGTCTGGACAGTCCCTGAGGGTTCCAGGAGGTCGAGGCTTCTAAATTTCAACACAATCGGAACATGAAGGTGGTAAGTTTGTCAGCTATACGGATCGGCCGTAAGAACACCCGGTGTACACTTGACAGGAAGCTGGTTGTGTCCCACAACTGATTTTGATGCTTCGGAGAAGAGAAAACTCTCCTGGCCGTGTCAGGATTATACCCACGACTCCTACGTCGTCGAACGCTAACCTACGAGTATACGCTATGCCGACTAAGTTATTCCGGAAATTCC
>Ga0123354_10021065_pt1 | contig 10270 bp, 5 predicted proteins | sample TergutLab28metaG_2_FD_97872 | JGI IMG/M metagenome (GOLD analysis project Ga0123354, IMG submission 97872) | Labiotermes labralis P4 segment gut microbial communities from Petit-Saut dam, French Guiana - Lab288 P4 | ecosystem: Host-associated > Arthropoda: Insects > Digestive system > Gut ...
ACCATATTCTCAAACACCCTCAGCTTCCTTTCCTCCCTCAATGTCAGCGACCAAGCTTCACACCCATACAAAACAACCGGCAAGATTATAGTTCTATATATCTTAATCTTTAATTTCCTGGACCATACATCTGCTACATCATGATTATTGTGGGATATCACTGCCAGGCGGTACGAAGTCAGCCTCAGCTTATGGGCTATAAAATAACTCATTATAAGCCGTTAGTACCCACCCTGTGTCTGATAATGTAGACCAATGCAGAGCTCAAGCAGGACTAATTATCATATATTACACCGCTGTACGAGAAGTTCTAACACGTTCTGTAAAACACTGGACTTAAGTATGGACAGCTGCTTTTAGTTGGCTTCCTCTGAAACACAAACAATATTGAACTCATTCGTGCCACGCAAACACAAGTCTTTTCTGGACGATTAATTTTGCTTCAGCTTGTAGGTGGATCTCCTAATCCGTCCGTAAATGTTCCTACGCAGACTTGTTAGCTGCAGTTTCTAGAGACATAACTTGCACGGTGTATGGGATTACTGCCGGCCGCACGGAGCTCGGCGCGCAGTGCTCTCACGGCTGTCAACAGACCCATACGTGCTCTGCACATAAACTGAGGTTCCTACTATAGCAGACGGCGGGTCATAAACTGGAGGTAGACAATTTCGCTATCTTCATGGCAGGAGAATGTCAGCATGTGTCTATTGTCAGGTGTTTCCCTTTCCGTGCGGCCGGCGGACCCAGTAGGGAACACAAAAGATTAGTGTCTAGGCTGCAAGACAGACAATTTGGGGTTCCTTTCGTGGAATGGGTGCCACATCAGTCCCGACCGGCTCTGGAACCCACCCAGCTTTCTAGTCCATGGGTGCCGGGACTTCTGTCCTCGGAGGTTAAGAGGTCGGGGCGTGTAGCTGACCACTCACCGACATCTAGTTTCTAACCTAATAATGACTGGAGCTGAACTTTACTCTCCCTATACGCCCTCTTCGCAATCACAGGGACTTTACCTTCAACTACGACTCCAGCCAATACGTACTGTAGCCATCGCTGTTAAAGCGACCTGCCAGTTTTGAGGTAGATGTCTCTGTCATGGCTGGACAGCCCTAGCGGACCAAGTCCTGCTCATTGTTAAGGTTTCGAGATCATCCTCGGACACACCACACTCTGTAGGTCTGTTCTGGACGAGCGATTAGTACGACCTGACAACACACAACACTCACAAGATATGTCCCCGGCGGGATTCGAACCCACAGACCAAGCAAGTGTGCGGCCATGGGCCCACGTCTTGGAACGGGCGGGGATGTACTGCTGAAACGCTACTAAAGAGATGTGCAAGTGTTAGGGTTCGTTTAGTGTATGAAGTTGGGGCTGTCGTTCCGAGTCGGTTTTAGTGAAAACAATTAAATATTAATTCCTTAATTTCAGTTAAAAGTGCAGCCAATATAACGTGTATCGTCACAGTTACAAGTAAAGGTAAAGGTAAAGTGATGCCGTTACAGGCCCGGTGTGGCCCAGAAGGTGGGTAGAGGTATAGCTCTACTCTTCCATGACCGTGGCACTAGAAGGGGGTGAGTGGTCAGCAGCACGCCCCGGCCGCACTTTACCCCCGGTAAAGACCCTGTACCCATTGTACTGGAGGCTGGGTGGGCCCCAGAGCCAGTCTGGACGGGAGGAAAATCTCGTACCCACCGGGATTCGATCCCGGACCGTTCAGCCCGTAGTCAGTCGCTATACCGACCGAGCTACCCGGCCCACTCACAGTGACAAGTATAGAAACCATATCCCACCGAAGAACGGGTATTTGTGGTTGTAAAATATGACAAAATTTGAGATTCGAGGTTCACACATCGGTGTGGCTGAAGATCAGGTTCTTGTAGATCGGTAAGTAAAGCATTGCTGTGCCTCCGAAACGTCGGTTAACTAAAGAGCAGTCGACGGGGCGTAATATCCCACGAGACTCGAACTGTCCTGACGATAAAACAAACTGGTCGTACGTACGAACCGTTTCCGGTACACAAGATATCTCTTACCTGCAGACTGTAGCCACAGGTACCGAGATGACTAGAACTGCGTGTTATTACTCAGTTACTTAGCGTCACTAACAGGACAGCAGAATGGTGACAACAAAATGAAACGGTATTATAGCACCATAAAGCGCCTTCTGCACGCTTAAAACTCCGGGATTTTAAATTATGACGTTGTGGACATGCGTGTAAATTGAGCACGTGTAGACTGCTGCGGGGGTAAAGCCGGGTTCAGGCTGCAGAGCGTCGCACTGTGAAAATATTGTGCACAGTTTGCCAGAGGCCAGAGATAATGACGTCAACACCGCAGTTACAAGATCTGCACTTACCCGTAAGGACCACCCTCGACAGCTACGGACCTTTAGAGGAATTTGTTGTATTTGTGTGTGTTGTACTTTTATGTTTTGTATTTCTGTTTGTGGTATTTCTGTATGTTGTATATCTGCCTGTTGTATTTCTCTGTGTCATATTTCTGTGTGTTGTATTTGTGTGTGTGTGGTATTTCTCTGTATTGTATTTTTGTATGTTATATTTGTGTGTTGTGTTACTGTGTGTTGTATTTCTGTGTGTTGTATACCTGTCTGTTTTATTTCTCTGTGTTATATTTCTGTGTGTTGTATTTCTGTGTGTGTGTGTGTGTGTGTGTGTGTGGTATTTCTGTGTATTGTGTTTCTGTCTGTTATATTTGTGTGTTGTGTTTCTGTGTGTTGCATACGTGTCTGTTGTATTTCTCTGTGTTATATTTCTGTGTGTTGTATTTCTGTGTGTGTGTGTGTGTGTGTGTGTGTGTGTGTGTGTGTGTGTGTGTGGTATTTCTGTGTATTGTATTTCTGTGTGTTATATTTGTGTGTTGTGTTTCTGTGTGTTGTTTATCTGTCTGTTGTATTTCTCTGTGTGGTATTTCTGTGTGTTATATGTCTATGTGTTTTATATCTGTCTGTTGTATTTATGTGTGTTTATTTCTGTGTGTTGTTCATAGGAAGTCCATCTTTTAACGCCTTCAAGCTGTACTAAATTGGACATCACTGATGATGGCAGAATTCTGAAGAAACATGTTGCATGCACGGTCTGAGGTTCGAATGGCGATGATTTCTAGAGTGTGGCGCCGTGTGGTTTGATAGATGAGTACCAGTATTTCGGAGAAACCTTTAAGTGAACCAACACGGTTGGTGCTTTACAATCCTATACTGTTTGGCAACTGGTTAAGGTCCTGAATGCAGGCCATCATAACGCCATTGCACAAACATCCTTGCGCCTTCTCTAATTATACCACACCCACATATATTTTACATAATTTATAATGTATTTTAATGTAAAATGTGGGAGATCTCCAACCTGATGGTACGGAGAGTTACTGTACACTGTCGTGTCCTTGTGTAACGACCTGATGACGGCAACACATTCAGGGCCGAAACTAGTCGCCAAGTACAATACGATTATAAAGCAACGCATTTTTTTCCCGTTCAGGTGACCGTGCATCGTGACAAATTCTTATAATAAAACCAACTAGATGCACTAATTTCTCACATTTATTTTGGGATGAAACTCTACATGTTTCGGGCAGTTCCTCTGTCCATCATCAGCAGTTTTACACCGTACACACAGCAATGGTATATGTCATACAGGTCTGTTGACATACCGTTTCTGTGTTTACACTGAAAAACTCCTGATGATGGACAGAGGAACTGCCCGAAACATGTAGAGTTTCATTCCAAAATAAATTTGATAAATTAGTGCATCCAATTGGTTTTATTATAAGGAAAGCAACGTATTGTGTGTGACTGGATATATATATATATATATGTGTGTGTGTATAAATATAAATAAATATATATTTATATATATAGTAGAAAATTGCAGTCTTTGTCTTCAAGACAAAAACTCCAGAAACAAGATCTTCCCGTAAATTTTGTAGGCATCTGTGAATAGCACAGCGCTCACTTGGTCGGCTTATCACTAACCCACACGTAGCAGCAGGCCTAGTCTAGTGCTGCTTGACTGTTGGGTGGCACATAGGCTCAATAGCTCGTGCAGTTGAGTGGATACAGTGAAAGCAAGACAGCACTGGCAGGCCTGTCGTGCTGCCAGCACGCAACGCAGCGCAGCGTGTCATGGCAGTAGCTGCGGTAGCCAAAAGAAACGAGTATCAAACTATCAGCGTTGCACAGCGGACCTCAAATAAGAATGTACAGAGACATGACAACGGATTGTCTTGGCATTGCATAACTACATCTCACGGCTTACGGCACAGCGAAATGCTGTTAACTGCTGCATGAAACACCTGCACCGTTACACACTGGGAGAAACAGGTGACCAAGCGCTACAGCTGGCGTGTCGTGTCGTGTCCATTGGTTTCAACCACGTTCAAGGTCCTCATAAAGGAGTGAAACTGCATCCTCCAAGAATTGCGCTCTTCAAGGTATCCGTCCCATCCTAATGTTTCCTTGACCTTCGAAGATGGAGCCGACAGGTTGTCCCGAAACCTCGGTAAGAATTACCACTACCCGCTGCGTAAAACCCAAAGAGCGCAGTTCTCATCTACTTGGCGGGGGAAGTCTGATATCACGCATCCTGCTCGGACATTAACAGGAACATTCTGGTGATGTGACACACCATGGAACAAAGTTGTCCTGACAAGCTGACAGTTGTTACTCAAGTCCGGAACGTAATGAGGTCTGAAGTTTAATTGTCGTGTGCACAAGACCCCGCCAAATGTCTGTATCCAGGGTCAGATCAACCCTGTCTGCTCCCTTCCACCCTACAAAATCGAGATCCATTTCGACGTCTTCTTCCCGTACACATCTATATTCTCCACTCAAAATCGTCCCTCCAGAATTTTGTAAGCTTTCCTCGTCGGCACTTCTAATCCTCCTTGACTTTGCCATCTTACTAATACATCATTTGCAGATCTCATATCGGACAGACAAACGTCTTTAGGGTCTTATGGGAAGTGACATCATGAAGGTGCCATATCGCACAAATATACTTTCGCACTACGGATCATGAAGTGCCCATTATGCAGTTTTGTCCAGACTTCTTCCTTCATATCTTCCAGCTACTTCCAATTAATTTAATCATGCAGCCCCAACACCCCCTCCCAATAAAACCCCCCCCCCCCCCCACCCACTCCTTGAATGATCCTGGCTAATCCACTGAACACAGTGTTTTATACGCAACCTGCCGTCACCTTTATTGGCCATATAATACATTTCGGTCGATATAAGAGTATCAGTACGTGATGGGCTGGCCATGTGGCGCGTAAGAGTGAGGAGAGGGGGGTGTATAGGGTCTTGGTGGGGAAACCGGAGGGAAAGAGACCACTGGGTAGACCTAGGCGTAGATGGGTGGATAATATTAGGATGGATCTTCAGAAGGTGGGATGTGGGTATATGGGCTGGATTGGGCTGGCCCAGGATAGAGACAGGTGGCGGACGCTTGTGAGTGCGGTAATGAACCTTCGGGTTCCGTGAAATGCGGGGAATTTAATTGACTAGCTGCAAACCAGTTAGCTGCTCAAGAAGGACTCTGCATCATGGAGTGAGTAAGTAAGTAAGTAAGTAAGTATAAGAGCACCAGTCGAACCGACAGTTGAAATGTCGTCACGTGCCAGCCACGATGTTGTTTAGGTGGTATTTCTGTTGTACAGCCCGCACTTTCTGTACAACTGCACGTATGTGGTCGCATTACACACACATATCCCACTGCACGTATTAACATCTTCATGACGAACCAAATAAAGTTCTACAAATCACTGTCCACTGGTAAGGTAGGTGTGACGTGTCTCTGAATGCCACGCATGTCCATCGTTCTGTTACGTCATATCACTTAAATTAGTCATTGACACGCATTTTGTTCGCCATCTCACGCGCAGAGTCGGCCCGACCGCCAGCTCTGATGGAATTAACCTACCAGAAACTGCTGATCCACATCAGGTAGCTCAGTAAATGTAACGTATAGCGCAAGTAACCTGCGAGTAACTTTATGAAGTATCTTTCATGAGGCGCTGACAATTTCACAGTTGCACAAGATATCCCCTGCCTCTTACGTAACACAAGAATCCTTTACCCTTTTGCGTAGCATCCGGCACAAGGCCCACTCTCAAACCAGACGAATTCACTCCGCTTCCTGACGTCACATTTCGCCACTGTTCATTTTATTATGCGTCTCCCACACACGGACAGACTACCCAAATAACGTTGTCGTTTGAGACATTCCGATATAAATTTTGCACGCGTGTATACAAGTGTAAATGCCTTGAGACATGAATGCCAGTTGTAAAGGTCGGTCGGCAACCAGAAAGCTAACGGTGGTGTAGGTCGTTGTGACGTAATGGCGGTACCAGCCTGGGAAGAAGAACACCTTTCACGAGAAACTTTTCCAACAGCCGTGACTCACGAGTGCAGCAAAGTTCTGTTATCAGGAGCAGGATTACTGTTGCAGAACCTGGGCGGGCGCCACTGGACTGACAGCTCACAGAAACTTGTTCGAGGGAAGAGACAGCGCTGTTGCAGCAGGCTGCAGTCTTGAGTTGTTGATGGCAGACCGCGCATTGTGTGTCATCAGCCGTCGGAGCATTACGGAATGTAGCCCAACGCAAATGTTTCATTACAAAAACCGTACGTTTTTTGTTTTTGTTTTGCAACTGACTTCGTTTGACATGTTTTGATAAGCTTCATGCCATGACCCGATCGGGCAGAAACATGTAGCAGTTTAACAATACAAACCTTCAATTGTTGTAACACAAAGGTTGTGTTGGACTGCATTCTTTATTGTTTTGGTAACGGAGTTGCTTCGTTCAGTGGCATTTCGAAGGAACTCAGTGCCTTCCAGCTTCCCGTGAAGACGAAAACACTGCGATGCTTTTTAAATGTCGGGAACTACAAGCGTCCAATTCCCATTTCGTGCCGGTGGTTCTTTGTCTGTACCCTGCTTTATGAGTGCCTTTCATTTCCCTGACAGACACAAACACTTCCGCCTCTAAAATCTATATTTAACTGTATTCGTCCTTAATGAACAATCCAAAAGGTTTTTACCAAAACTTCTAGATGTTATTTTTTGTCCGTCTTACACAACAATACGATGTAAAGTTAAGTTATATACAGGATCCCGTAGGTAACTACTTCAGACGTATCTTGTATGATTCATATTTTATAAGCCTGAAGATGACCCCAAGGGCTTGAAACATGTAACTTCATAAATTATATATAACTTAACTTACAACATATTGTTGTGCAAGACGGACAATAAATAACATTGTTATTTTAGCACAACGGGATCGAACACCCACAATTTAGAAAACTTCTAGAGATTCCCGACTTCGTGTCCAACACTGAGTGCGTTGTCGTGTTTGGTAGGCGTATTTCTAAAGTTCAACACATATTCTGTAGGAATTGGTCCACAGCAATATAAAACTGTATTTTATAACACGATGTTTGAAATGCAAAATGTAGATTTCCTTTAAGAAAGTTTGCACTAGTCACCAGAATTGAATTGAATTCTTAAAGAGGCTTAAGTATTTCTATAGTAAAACCAATTAGATGCATCAATGTCCCAAATTTATTTTATTTTATTTTAATTTGTTTTATTTTATTTTATTTTTGTTTTATTTTATTTTGTTTTATTTTATTTTATTTTGTTTTATTTTATTTTATTTTATTTTGTTTTGTTTTATTTTATTTTATTTTATTTTATTTTGGAGTAACGCTCTACATGTTTCGGACGGTGTTTCCGTCAGACAGCAGTATCTGTCTGACAGCTGTATGTACAGTCTGGAACTGCTGATGATGGATGGAAAACCGTCCGAAACATGTAGAGCGTTATTCCAGAATAAAATAAAATGAATTTGAGACATTGGTGCTTCTAATTGCTGTTACTATCGAAACAAATTACTATGCACAGCCCTATGAACGTCACCCTTAATTACTAGACACAGAAGGAAGTACCGCAGGAGTGCCACAGTGTACCCTAAGGTTATTCGTATCGCGGTTATACAAGCAATTATACACAACAGTTAGTGCAAACGATTTATCCTGAAGTCACACAAAGGATTCCCACGTACAGCTGCAATGATGATAGGCTACTGTAAGCTTGTTACTCTTCTGCATGCTGCACTGTTCCGCCTCCAGAACTTCATGGCTTACGTCAGACCAACCATAGTGCTAGGGAACTTTGTACTCTACATGACTGGAACTACTAAATATACGTGAGAATGGAACAGCTTATGACTGGGCAGGGAGGAGGGGATTCGACTGAGGTGTGAAAGGTCGCTCGGCAAGCCTCAGTATAGCAATTCAACTTATTCCGCAATGCTGGCTGGTTCTTGCCACCGTTAATGTTAGAGGTACACAGCAAATATCGGTTAATTAAATAATTAAATATAACATTCGAATAGCACAACACTTATCAACGTTTTATTTATTCAACAACTGATGCACTAGTGAGTTGTCTTAAAAAACAGTGTTAAAATTTACATTAAAATGTACATTAAACAGCTCCCACCCGTTTCGGTGTAAATGTAACACCGAAACAAATCAGAGCTGTTTAATGTAAATTTTAATTTTATATAATTTTTTTTTAATTGAATTAAGCCTTCTTTGCACAACACAATTGCCAGCTGTATTCTACAACTGGCTACATCAGCAACATGTTTCGGCCTTGCTTGGCCATCATCAGGCTTACAAAGATTTGTATCAATTAAGGTACATAATGGTGTTGTACTGATGGGATCCCATGGTGTACATTGCCTCTGTGTCTTATATTAAAACTGATTAATGGTTAAAATATAACGCAATAAAATTATATTATTTAAAAGGATTTGTACTGATAGCATCCAAGCAAGCGGGGGAGGGGGAAGGGTTTAGCCTGGTGGGTGTGGATACACTGGTCCCGGTTGTACGAGGGTGCCTGAAGGCAATCTTTCGTAATGCTACTCAGAGGGCTCGGTGGGTTCGAGTGAGATATGCACTAATTCTGACGTAGTTTCCTCGCGTTCTGGTTTCGGAGACGTTGTCTGTCTGTATTGTTACACTTGTGTTGTCAGTGTGTGCACTGTATATCACTGGAGTGGAACTTCACGTTCCGTAATGCTGCTGAAAAACGCACAGTTATCTCTGTAGTAAAACTTTGTGATGCTGCGAGCTGGCGATGGATATGCTCAAGTCGTGTGTTGGGATTCTTGCGTGTCTCCTTGTTAATGCAAATTTTAACACTGGTGCATCAGTCGGTGAATTAAAAAACTGTGATAATATCAAGATGCTGCACGGTATTAATGTGAAAAAAAACCCACAACACTTGTTTTTCTGTGGCGCTGCAGCCTATTGCGGTCCAATACCTCCTCATTCACGAGGTTTTTAGATCACACACCTCGACGCACCACAGTCGCTAGGACTTTTCTAGACGAGTGATCAGCTCGTCGCAAAGACCTCTACCTGACAGCACACAACACTCACAAGACACAGATATTCATGCCCCCTTGTGGGATTCGAACCCACAATCACAGCAGGTCAGCGATCGCAGACCCACGGCTTAGACCGACCGCTCGGCCACTGGGACCGGCAACACAGCAGTTAGTGGAAGAATGTAATGAAGTGTTCTTGTACAAGGTTTTGTGTTATTCTGATTCTACACTAAGTGATTGAACTGATCAGCACAGAGGGTGACTTTGCCTAAGTCATTTCATCGTTCAAAGTACTTAAGGTCAACTGGCACAAAGTACATTATCTCATATTGCAAAACCACCAAAATTTATAAAATATTCCACGAAGTTTACACAAATTGCAATTTCATGCGTAACAATTATAAGAAAAGTGTGAAAAAATTTAGAGTAAAGTTACTTACTTCTGTAGTAATTGTATATACGTTTCTGTAAAACACCTAAAATGGCGGTCAGGTACCGGCTTCTCAACACGGAGGCCCAGATCCCGTTCAAAGATGTTTCCTGTTGGTTTTGTAGTGGGTGAAGTGGCATTCGGGTAGTTTCATAACCAAGTAATGATGTCTTCAGCCCACCAACGCAGACCGTTAATTCAGCTGTCACCGTTGGGCCGGTCAGTTGTATAAGGGCACAGACCCACCGCACTACACAAGGGCACTGCACAGACCCACCGCTTTACACAAAGGCACAGACCCACCGCGCTACACAAGGGTACAGCACAAACCCACCGCGCTACACAAGGGTACAGCACAGACCCACCGCGCTACACAAGGGTACAGCACAGACCCACCGCGCTACACAAGGGTACAGA
>Ga0123354_10021066_pt1 | contig 10270 bp, 11 predicted proteins | sample TergutLab28metaG_2_FD_97872 | JGI IMG/M metagenome (GOLD analysis project Ga0123354, IMG submission 97872) | Labiotermes labralis P4 segment gut microbial communities from Petit-Saut dam, French Guiana - Lab288 P4 | ecosystem: Host-associated > Arthropoda: Insects > Digestive system > Gut ...
ATTAGCACCACATGAACCAGTTATTGCTATGTAATATATTTAAGCTACCAGAGTTATAATAATAAATGTGTTGCGTTATAAATAGTGAACCAGCGCACGGAACAGATTGTTCACCCAACTATACCAACTCCACACACAAGATCATACCTTGTTCCGATATTAGACTACAGTGAGGTAAATTATCAGGTTCTGGTATAAAAGAGTCAGTTTCTTAACAAAGGACATAACCAACAGATCACAAATTTTCCCCCTTCCCACATTCATAACTACTGTGTGGTGTAGAGTGTGAGGTGTACAAATAAGCATATGTACAAAATGCTTACCAACTGTTACTTGCTTGTCAGTGAGAAATGTGTACATATGGTACAACTGATCTCGCAGTTCAGGGTCTCCAAACGTAAAATAAGCAAGATGTCGCCCAGCCTCAGAGGCAGCCATTAACTGCAGCAGTGTCTTGAGCTTGGCATCACCTCTGTAAACTCCACAACCCCAATTACCAGATGCCACTCCTGCCAACTGTTCACCAGACTCGAAATCTGGACAGTGGAAACCAACATATGCCTGCAAGACCAATTTATAATTAATAATAAATAATAAAAGAAATGCCTTTAAATATACATTCTGATAACTGTCATCATTACAGTATGAAACAGGGTTAGAAAAAGACATACTATGCCATAAATTGGTTGGCTATAAGAATGATTTTAGGGAGAAAAGAAAGTACGTCACACAGAAACAGGACAAACGCTGAAGTCTCAAACAGTTCAAAGTAAATTTAGAAAACGTTGGACAGACAAATGGGGGTGGGTCTTGACAATGGACTGAGTTTCTGTGAAGTCATAAAAATGAAAGGAAATAATCTAAAAGATATCACGTAATATTATAAACACAAATAATACATTACATAATCTGCATGTCACTTGTACCTTGTTCAGTTCTCGGCGCATGTTGTTTGGAGTGTACTGTACTTTGCGGGTGCCAAGTTTCAGAGCATCAATTGCAACAACAGAGCACATTCTTCTACCGCTACTGTCACGAGGAGTCATATCTTGATAATTACCCAGCCATTTAAATGTGTTACTGTAACCTTTGTAGTTGCTGAACCGTTCACAACCTGTAAGAAAACACAGTCACCACATTAACATACCAACTAAGATGAATTTTATGTTTTTTGCACCCTGCATTCTAATATAATTTTATAACACAAACCAACAAAATGCACCTCTGTTAAATTAATATTGTAATTGTTACAACGTCTTCTACATGTTTCGAAGGCGGATGTATGTTCAGGTACGGTATAATTTGTTTACATGCCAACGGTATAAGCAGATTAGCATGTAAACAAATTATACCATACATGTAGGTACAACCGGCTTCCTAAAGATGAACCCACAGGTTACAGTTCACACCTTCCACTTCTGTAACTTATGAGAAAAACAGTGAATAATATTTCACAGTTATTGTTCCAATTTATATTTGGTGCACCTCTTGTTAAGAGAAATGGGAGAATTTACATCAAGGGAGGTACAATATCTTCACTGTACTTGTTGCAGTCACACATAAGATCCACATAAATTTTACTGTATTCCTCACCAACAACCAGCAAGGCTTCAGTGGAATCAAGAGCTTCTGTAAAAAGTCGAGCAGCAATGAGTTCCGGACAGATCACAAAACGGATTTCTTCCTGCACACAGCCTCTTCCAAGCACCCCTCCACCCACCAGCCTGGTTAAAAGAAAAGATCAGCATAGAAGCAAACATGTTTTGTAAAGAGTTGACTCATGATCAAACAACATACTGCATGGCAATCATACCTGTGAGCAAAGTCAACCTGAAGCAAACCTTCACCATCATCTTCTATGGTGCCTTGACTCGTGATATGTAACTTTGTAAGAAGCTTCTGAGACCTCTCCCACTGAGGTAAATCACTCCGACTCACATACTGACGAGCATATGTCACAACACCATCTGGGGCTGCACTGACAACACAAAGGACAGTGGACCATTACATACATTGGATGAGCTCCACAGACTGAACAACCAGCGAGCTGAAGATTTAGGTCTTCTGGGATGAGATGGTGTCTACCTGGGTTGGTAGTTCCATACATTTCAAAAGGAATGTTAGCACCCACTAAGACATTGTCACATACATTAGACCTGAATCCTCAACCATACTGTTGTGAAAACCTAACTCTCACAGCCAGCCAACTACCTAGCTAACTAGAATAACTATTGGTATTAGAATCCAAATGTCTCACACTGCTGCTTACATTTAAGTTTACTGCTAGCCAGTTCACTACAGACACAAGAAAACAAGGTGACAACTTTCTCTCTACTGGTATTTGAACCTGCAAATATAAATGGCTAATGTGCAAGATGCATGTCTGAGCAGAGTAATGCTGCAAGGTTATAATACGATACCCCGAAGACTGTTTAGTGAAATCCTCAGGTCACACTAGTTTTGCTACATAAAACGAAGCTATGAATAACACATACAGTACACCGCAATTCTAATTAATTAGGAATTTAATAATATTGCAATGTGATCAAGAAAACATATTCCAGACTTAAAAGCATAAATGTGAGGTTAAATGAAGTTAACACAATCAGAAATATTCTTCACTGGTAAACCACGGAAAAGATTCATTGGACCAATCATGTGAGAAATGAAGAAGTGTTACAAGGAGTCAAGGAAGAGGAAAATATCCTAAAAACAATAAAAAAGAAGGAAGGATAACTGGATTGGTCACATCTTGCATAGGAACTGCCTTCTAAAACAAGTTACTGAAAGAAAGATGGGGCGAGAATAGAAATGATTGGGAAAGAAGAAGATGCAAGCAGCTACTGGACAGCCTTAAGGAAAGGAGGGGATATTGGAAATTGAAAGAGGAAGCACTATGTCACACTCTGTGGAAAACTCACTTGCAAGAGACTACGGATCTGTTGTTAGGCAGATTACATAAATGAATGGTGAATATTTTTGAGTGTACTTGCCTTTGGTGCACACTCTTCGAAAATAATGCAGGAGGCACTTGAGTTTCTCAGGTTTTGGCACAGTTCCCCCAGTAATCTGAAACAGCCTGACCAAACATTTCACACATGTTAATACTCAATCAGGAATTCCACTTCCTCTCACTTCTACATGGTTTCTGAGACAACAGAAAAGTACAAGTAGTTACCTTGGTGCACACCATGAAGGTATATGGGACAGTCAAGGTATAGCTCCACCAATTCTTAACCTAAGCACTAGATAGGGGTCAGTGGTCAGCCTTACGAACCAGCGACTATGGTCCTGGGCAAAATGCCTATTCATGGAATAGGCATGTGGATGGGTTCCAGAACTGGTTTGGACACTTTGGAAAAGAGAAAAATTTCCTGCCCCCATCAAAAACTGAACCATGGTTCCGCAGACATCCATCCTGCAGCCTAATCACTACACCAACTGCAGTATCCCAGCTCCAAAGACAATAGAAACAGGTACTGTTGATTCTGGAAGAACTTAGAGATTCCAACATGCCTTAAAACGTGGTAAGATCAGAAGGCTCTATAAATTATCATCAAATTAAATAATTCATTTCTGTGTATAATTTCCAACAGTACAAATTCCGAACATGTTAAATTTTCCACATAACTCATTCCCGACTACGTACTGAGGGGTGGTGAGGGAAAAAAATGCAATGCTATACATAATAAGCAAAAAATTCATGTTTTTAGTTTTTTAACAAAAACTAATAAAAATAATTCATAAATGTTGGTATTATTAGTTTTAATTGTCATTCTTATTATCACAAAAACCAAAGAAAATCTGTTACATCTTTTGTGGTTGTGGTGGTGGTGGTGGTGTTATTGTTGTTGATGTTTTTTGTTGTTTTTATTGGATGATGATGCTGTTGATATCATCATCCTTTTCTCACCTTTACACAGGGTATTTACAATTATATACCTGAAACAAACCACATTTCTAGGGTATATAGTGTTGCAGCTGTTCTGTAGTTACAGTTTGTGTCACATGTACTGTTATTTTGCCCCTGAAATATGTTTTGTACTTTTACATTAGTACTTTCTGTAGTACGTGTGCAGTGCCCAATATGGCTGTTTTTTGTATTTACTGAAATTCATACTGTCCTTTATTTCATACTTTCCTGGTATGCTGCTCAGTTATTGTTATTATTATTATTGCAAGAACAATTAATAAAAATGTATGTAATATAGCATTTTATTCATACACTTCCATAAGCACGAAAAATTATTAAACCTAAAATTTAGTTTAAGGTGGGGAGGGCTCTTCAATGTTACAGCATAGGGCTCACACCACACTTAAATCTGGCCCTGCCGAAGAGGTACATAAAATTATTACTATTGAATATGACACCTTTTAATAAGTTACTGCTATGCTAGATAAACCTGCTGCCTCCATCTACAGGATAGAAGAATCATCAGCATCTATCTACCACAACACAAAATGTCACAATAGAAGAAGATATTTTCATAGTCGCTGGCATAGCACTACACCCCCCCCCCCCAAAAAAAAAAAAATCAAAATCAAAATCAAAATCATCCCCAGATAAACATCACAGGGAAAATAATAGAAGAAAGTATGTTCAAGTGCCTTACACTGGTTAGAAAATTTCATATTAATAACCACATTTATAACATCTATTCAAGACAATGCAGAGGTAGCAGGTTCTTATATCAATTATACATGGTTTCTCTGAATGTGCTCACTTGTTAAAATTGATGTCAGGATAGTGTGCATATTCAGACTGCCATTTTGCAGTGTTTCGTCTGGGAAAGGTACATAAGAAGGCATTTGCCAGAAGACTTGCGACTTGCAGTTGACTAAAGCTCAACATGTGACTCCTGTGCTGAACAAGCAGTGGTATTGGTGCTGTCAGTAGCGTAGGCAACTGCAGAGCAAGTCGAACAATCTGTGGAAGCAGTGTTGAGAAAAAGCTGTTTGTTTCTTCTTCAGAAAACACTTCAGTAAACAACAAGTGCAGCACTGAGAAGTTCCAGCGGTTACTGTACTTGGAGTTGTAAGACAGTATCACAGTTTCCAGTTGCTGGCTGGACAATATCGTCTTCAGCAGTGCTTCTTGCACAAGTTCCCAGCGCTGCCGTAGTTTACTCCGGTCTCCATCCTAAATCATTGAACAAAATGAAGTGATACACTGTCCTTTTAAAATTTATCAGAAATAATACGGTAAGTGCAGTGTCATTTTTTAGAAGATCACAGCTCAGCCAGTCAAGAAATTATTTGCCTTTTACGACACATGATGATTCTTTATGACTTGCCACTGAACCCTACCCTGAGACTGATAAATCCAGTTCAGACCCTCAAATTCTGTTGCCTCAAGAACTAGCTTAAAATAATACTCCCTTTCATGTATAATTCTCCTAAAAGGCCTCTTCATTTCAGGTTCTTGCACCAAAACTTTGTACTTTCTCTATGCGCTATGCACTGGTCACATCTCCTCCTGAATTTATTCATCCCAGTACTTTAAATATGTCCGTAATGGTGAATGAAATATATTTTCACTTCAAACCAATAACTAAAAAAATATTCCCCAGAAATCTGAGCAATTATATAATACATATAATGTTACAACAAAATCCAAGCCCTTGTGCACAGTAACTTGAAATTAGCCACAGGAGACACAGACAACTAAGTTCATTAAGATTGTAAGTGGAAGCAATCACCTCAACAGCGGCCACATCAGTCACTGAGGGTTGCCCCTTTACTTGAAAAATATTCATCTAACATTCACCAAATCTCCAAAAATTGCAGATCTCAATCCAGCAGACATTCTACATGACACATGTGCATGCAGGCATGCACACACACACACTCATATTTGCATACACCATTTTGGGAAAAACTGTTAAGTATAAAATGTATGTTTCAGTTAATTCCAGAGGCAATAATACAGAACCACAACTTCCCTTGAACATGTGTTGAGTGCATGTTTTCTCCAGCTTGGTAGATATGAATATGTAAAATTTTACAGGGTTTACTTCATGGTTCAGAAATGCAACTGTTTCTAGGAAGCCAGTTTCAAACAGGAATTTCTCAAGCATTTCTTACTGGGGTTTTATATTCAGTCCACAAGTCCCTGAGATCCAAAGATTCATTCAAGAACCTACTGCAATGACAAGAAAAGTAACTGTGATGCTAGCAAAAGATCTGGAATGTCCCTTAAAAAAAAAAAAAGACAACACATTTTTGAGACTATGATTCAACATGCAAACCGTGTCTGGAACCAAAAGGCACCATACTTTACAAATATGTCTCAACACACTTCTTTTCATAAAAGTACCCAAGTTCACATACCACTTTGACTGGATACAAGCTGTGTTCTGAACACGGCATGCGGACATGATCACTGTCCCAGCAGTCTCTCAAGTTGTGTGGATGTGGCTTAGGAGGCTGACCACAAGGAACAATGGGAAGCTGCAAAATACAACAAACTAATATACGTGTGCACTGATCAAATAAAACCTACTCAAGAGATAGTTTCTGCAAAGGCCACCACAGTAGTCTCCAGTGATACTGATACAGGCATAGAGCTTACATGCATGCCACTGGATCCCTTCTGCAAAGAATTCCCTGAACTGCTGCTAAAACCACTGTAGGACCACAACCTTGGTATATTTTTATTAAACTTGCATCTTTGATCCTTTAACATCCGTTTACAAGAATCCTGAAATCATCAACATGCAGACCTATTACAGAACCCTCCGAGGCCTTCACAGCACCCCGAAGAAATGAGGTACTGTGATGTGTAATACCTATCCAGATATGACAAACTGTATTCAGTACACTAACAGTTGTTAGGCCATCCTTTGTAAAGCCTGGACCTTTTACTTTTTGACTTTCATATGTCTGACTCCTTCAAGAAAATGCTAGACCCTTATTTTCAGGTTGGGAAAAAATGTCAGGCCGTGGTGATGCACTGTTTCAGCACAGACCAGATAGTTCCAGACAGATGTTATCAGTTGAAGCGTGAATGAGAAGCCTTCCCCAACATATGTGGATACTGTTTTTAATTGCCAACACTCCTTTATCCAGAACAAACACCAGACAGGTTTCATTCAAACAAATCTTAAAGAACTGAAGGATCAAAGAGTTATATTCAGCATTGGTAAATACAAACAGGATGGATGCTGTGTTACAATAGGACTGACTACACAGCAAAAACCTGTTTTAATTATAATTTAAGATATCTCAGCCATATATGCCATCCATCTTGACTTTGCAATAATGTAACATTGTAAGAGATGTTCTACTGCATCAGTTTCTCTATCCATTAAGCAATTCCTCCTCCTCCTCATCATCATCATCCATCACGAGTTAGGGCGTAACAGATTTGTTTCAGCCTCGTCTAATTCTTCAGAAGTCTTCCATGTTGTATTTATTCATTTGGTCCATAATTCAGCATTACTTTTGGCATCCTGTTGTACATTCTTGTTACACATCAGTTCCTGTTGGGCACCAAATATTTCCCCTAGTCTTTACTTTTAGACACTTTGAAACCAAGTATCTTGATAATACACAATGCAAGACAAATTTATATTCCAAAAACACTTCAGTCAAGTGACTAACTACAAGCTGGGAAAGCAGGGTTCGATTCCTGGTGGGGCAGAAATCTTTCTCTTTGCCAAAATGTGCAGTCCAGCTCCGGAACCCATCATACCTTCTAAACCAGCAATTCTCAAACTTCTTTGCCCACAACCCAAAATCATAAATCACAGTGGCCTTGCAACATAAACAGTACCAGGATCTATTCAGCACCTCATCAGACAACTACAATTTATAGCATTAATATTAAGAAAACGTTTAGTATCAAATTCAGACGCAATTTTTCAAGTTCTTCCAATTTCATTTTTTTTACTTATATGAAAGTTAAATTGTTAAATACAAAAAGCTGCAAGCTTTACTATTTTGGGATTCATCACTGTAGCCAAACATTTTTGGTATATTTGTTTCTTAGGTTTGCTTGCGTCAGTTATGGACGGTTCATTTCCACACGTCATAAGTTTAATCTGCCAATGTATGTTCAGGAACCGTTGGTGGTAGGTAGAAGGAGTTGTGTACAGAGAGAGATTTAAATGAGGAAACGGTTGGGAGCAGAGAACGGATGCTAGCAGTCCAGTTAGAAAAGCAGTCACGTACGAGAGTGATGTAAGTGAGGGAGTACAAGTGACTGTGTTATTTCAATAAAAAATTATTTAGTTGTTTAACTGGATACAGCAAGCCTTTTTTATATGAAGACTAAAATGAATAAATAAAACAAGTAAAATGAAAATAACTAAAACTATATGTGATTTGGTGAACTGCACCTGTCTCCCGAAACAGGTTCTCCTCCCAGACTGAGCACATTGGGACAAACAAGGTAAAAAGGGTGACTGTGTAGATCACCCATCAGAAGGCTATCCATGATTCAAATTTGTGTCATACACTTGGGTGTGGGAATACCTGTTCTAGCCAACAGGTATAATTGGCTCTTTTGGTAGCATGAAGTGGCAAAGTATAAAGCTTTACCCCCACTCTGCCACTTACCTTCATGGCATAGTGCTCAAATTCACAGATCACATTTTATCTTATCTTTGCTCTCTTAAAACACCTACATTGCCCATGCATACCTAAACCAAGACATCAGACAAGTTCCAAAACCAGAAACAGTATAAAAATATGTTGAAGAATAGTGAGTTTCATCATGTTGACGATGAAAACTACTGTCTTATCACGTAAGATACCATACACTCTTGAACACGTGTCTACACTGATAGTAAAGGACGCAGGTTAAATGATGATACCCACCAACCAAACTACATTATTTCACATTCTGAAAGGCAGTAAGCTTCACTATAAAAAACAGTTGGCCATATTAAAGAAACATGCTTTATATGATATTATTTATGACGTACCATACTAATTATCATTTATTTTATTCAATTGGCAATGGCTTTATTAACCTTAAAATGACCTACATTCACACAGGCAAATTCATGTAAAAACACCCTTAAAAGAAACGTTACACATTTAGCAACATCAAAATTTACTGAATTTTTAAGACATAATGCACAATCTCTGTATATTTCACAATTTTATCTTTTTCTGTTCAAATAATACTCATGTTTTTCACAAACCATGTGCTAAAATTTAAGCATCAACCCAGTCATGTAAACATAAAATAAATAATACTGGTAACTTCAACGAGGAATTCCAAGCACAGCTACAAAAACCTACTTCCTATTGCAGAGATTTGTTTATATATATATATATATATATATTTTAGTCCTGCAAAGACTATTATTACCAAGATTCTTATTTCACTTTACTTCTATGAAGAACTTATTACCTAAATAACAGACCAAGCTATGTTTGTCAGATATACACTCCTACAGACTGTCACCATGTTTGTATTTGCTAAATTAAAAAAAATAATCCTTCACCTACAGATTGTAGGTTGCCATGCGTGCACCAAATTTTGCATGCAAAGCTCCAATGACTCACAAATTACTACCATCAGTCTTACAGCTAAGACAATTTTCCAGTGGCCATCATCTTGTGAGTCAACATTCGACAAAAAAAAATTACACAGTGCACTTCATACATCATTTCAGGATCCTACATAAAGAGCAACTAGTGTTCTTTCCATCTCAAAAGTTCACTTGTCTGGCATTCCTTCAGCACAGGGAGTCATTGTTATCCATGGGCAATTTGGACCAGAAAGGCACCACTCAGAGCAGATTACCATTACGGATGAAATTTCTGCTCCTAATTAATAACGTGAATATGGTTAAAGACAATGGGTTGGTATTTGCAGTACTTTTAACAAATAAACATTCATGTAATGTAAACATTTTGTAAAAATATGTTGTTTCAACATATGCAGAGAAATGGATTAAAACTGTTTTTGATAGGAAATTTGTGATGCAAGAATATGAACCCCCTCACATGAGAGGAATTTTATATAGAGTTAGTCAGAAGTCTAATCCAATACGTGTTCAAGTGGAAATCAGACACTCAGGTAACACAGACCCCTTGTACAGAACAAGGGTAATTTGTTTTGGGATGGTTTCCTACAGAAAAGCATTCATACCACTGTTCTGTAATACCTGATCACCTGGTTCAAAAACTGAAAGACACCAAACAGATAAAAAAAAAAAAAACACAAAAACACACAAAAAAAGAGGAAAAACCTTAAAACCCCAATTTTCAGTCAAAAAAAAAAAAAAAAAAAAAAAAAAAAAACAAAAAAAAAAAA